>Ga0325411_1000231_pt1 | contig 55571 bp, 25 predicted proteins | sample PopdelMetagenome_13_FD_206181 | JGI IMG/M metagenome (GOLD analysis project Ga0325411, IMG submission 206181) | Populus deltoides microbial communities from Bellville, Georgia, United States - Xylem-PdIQD-R4 | ecosystem: Host-associated > Plants > Phyllosphere > Stem > Wood/Secondary xylem... | reverse complement strand
ATTTTCGTCATCAATATATCCAGCTTCGGTTGATTCATCTTCATTCTCGATGGCAAGGATAGGAGAGGCTATTAACATTATCCCCAAGAACAGAAGCACCGCGAATGAAACGTTGTTAGACCTTGCCCATTGCAATCCTTTTAGATAATTTGGTGCTAAAATTCTATTTTGATGGTGAAGTGTATACTCCTATATATATGGCTTAGATGATAAAAGAGGTGCAATATGACAGTTATTTATGAATTAATATTCATTTAATGCCGATTTTAATATAGGGTACACAAGTAACTTTAAAGTTGATAAATAAGGGCAAGGATTAAGTCTCTAATGTTTAACTTACATATTATTTATTGTAGTTCTATTTAAAGTATCTTATTAATTTTCTCAAGTGTTGTATTTCACTTGGTATAAATATTTTCTTCTTAACTCTAAATTAAAACATATAATAAATACAATAAATATGTTTCTAGCACAAAGGCAAGAGAATGTATCTTTTGAATTATTTTCATTGCTCTTAATTAAAAAAAAACAATAACGTGGTCATCAAAAATCAAACGAATCCTGCGAATCAAATTAAAAAAAAACAAATATTGATTTCCCTTGAACAGAACCAGCTTCTACATATTCCATATATAGAAATTACAACTTATATGCCTAAAACAGGTTTTTTTTTTTGTTTTTTGAATTAGCACCAGGTATCGAGGTTAAGGCTCGACTTATCATGAGTGTACACGGAACCTCGGAGTTTCATGCAAGTGAACCACGATTAAGACGTAAACTTTGCCCAAAAGCGATGGCCTCATAGAATTATTTGCACCTAGCATTGTTTCCATCTAGCAAGAGTCAAACCTGAAATCTTGAACAAGAACACACTTCTAATTCCAGCTCTTCTCCTTTATGCTATGGAATAGCATTGATCGATAACATGCCTGGAATCTGAGCATTGGCAGCTTGCCTACATCAAATTGGTTAAAAAGGCTTCTTTTTTTAGGTTCATATGACAAGCCTTAGCAGGTTTCATGGCAGCCTCCTCCATCAGAATTAATTTCGATGGAGACTTTCTTGGTGATAAACACAGTGGCAGTACAGGTTTGGTCGGTAGAAATCCGAATGGTGGTATTCTTTGTGTTTCATGTCATAAAAGATCGTCAATTCAAATGTTACATCAGTAATTTTTTTAATTTCTAAAACATTATCAAAGGGAACAATATGGTTAAAATGTACTTTTTTTATATAAATTACTCAAGGAATTAAATAATTGCAAGCCTCATTAAATAAAAATAATAATTAGATAATAAGTAATAAGATTAAAAATTTTGTAAGAATTAAGATAATTAGGTAGTGATTACTTTATGTAGGTGGGGGGGGGGAGCACTCTTTTTTTCAAGAATCATGAGTGTTTTTCTTCTTCTTTTTTGTTTGAAGATAAATATATTTTAAGACTAATTTTGATGTTAATTGAGATTAATTTTTTAATTAAATAATCCTAAGGATACATTTTTAATATAAACATGGTACATTCAAAAAAACTTAATAAATTTCCCTAATTATAATTCATAAAGTTTGTACTTGAGGAAAATCAAGAAATAAAGTAAATCTTATCGATCGTTGTATCCCTTGAAGTTGTAAAGTCTCATTAGTCACAAGATCTTGCAGGGTTATTGTTCTAAAATAAAAAAGACAAAGATAGTAAAGACAGAAAAGATAAAATAAAAAAAAATTGAAACAAAATTATATTTGGTAGTAATGTACAAAATAAAATAATTATTTAAGTATTATGTTTAGTTATGGTGTATAAGATAAAATAAAATATAAAAAGATTTATTTTACCCTTAATATGTATTGTTGTCAAACTTATATATTTAAAAAGATAATTCGATATTTTTTTTATTTTATTTTATATTGAGTATTAAAATTAATAATATTATAATAACTCTAGTTATAAAATCAATACAAACTAAATGGGTTGACATGAAGCCTAGACTAATCCAAGTTTTAAGAAAAAATAGAGGGATGATTGACTCGATCTGATCCAGTCAAAAACTCAAGTCAACTCAATATATAACACATGTCAAAAACCCATTGATTTTTTAAAAAAAATAATTTTAAAATATTTTGGATTAACCAAGTTGACCCTCTCAACTCATGACCTTAACATTGTCTCAGGTCAATTTTCAAATTAAGTTTTAAAATTATGACAAAAATTATTTTTATTTATACGATGACTTAGATCAACTCTTGTTGAAGCTCTTGACCTATGAACTAGGTCTTTCTCTGGTTATGCAGAAAAATTCATAAAAGCATTCAGTTCAGTTAATTTCATATCGGTTTTTACAAATATTCCGTGTAATTCGGTTAATTTGCTCCCACTGGTATGGATTTAGAGCATAGGACAGGAGAGGAGATTGGTATCATAGACAACCCTCAGATGCTAAAATAATCAGGGAACATAATCACAGCTCCCTGCAGCTTTTGAGTCACATTCATCCACTACACTCGTGGAGCTGCATTCTTTCATCAGCAACATAATCTTTCTAGAATGGAAAAACTATATTCATATGATAACAATATGAACTCTTCGATAGAGATATCATCCAGGCAAAAGAAAAGGTGCACACAACAATCTCACACAGGGACATGAATAACTCCAGCGAAATTTTGTACCACAGTATAATCTGCAAGATTGGCAAGCAACGCCCGTGGTATGGTCACCAAATTATCTTTTGATAGATTACTTGAAAATTTACCTAGATAGACATTGCATTGATTTCCACTCTCCATAAAGAGCCTATTCAGTGGGTGAGTATTGGACTCGATCTCCGAAGTTACATCAGGTAATTCAACCTGTATACACAAGAACACTTAGGTCAAAAGACTAGCGGTAGACCTCGCCGATATATATGATGCTTACATGATATCAATATGTTGTGTAAAATAAGGTAAGATGCACAAAGATGTAAGATCTGGAATGTGTGAGTAGCAGAAAGAGAGGCCAGAAGACCAAAACCTATACATGGTAGTCTCTAAGGAAGCTGAGATAACCAAAAAACAGAGTTTTGTTTCAAGTTACCACCCACAATTTACTCCATTCCCTCAACTACCTTTCTTGTTTTCCATATAAACTAACACAATGGCTGAAGCTATCGGGAACCACCATCAAAACAGACCTGGAGCCTGAATCACTCTCTTAAAGATTGAAGCATCATTCATTGTGAAAATAAATTACGAATAGAAAGGCCACCAAAAAATTGTTATCATAATATGGTGACTCATGAATCAGATAGAAGCCCAATCAACTTCCTTGCGTCAACCAGCTACCTAATAGACAGTCAATCAGTAAGCGTGGCTTTAACATCTAGCTTCTTTAGATTCCTTTCACTTATACACTGTTTTACTCGAGTATCAATCTCCAGTAACTAAAACAGAGAAGTCCATAAGCAAATGAACCTGCAAGAAATTAGATCTTTCCTAGATAGTATAAAAATGTCCCAGTTCATACTTTTAAGCACCAAGTCGGAAGGCATATCAAGCCAACTAATCAATAAAATATTTTCCATCCATAAAACATATCTCCCTGGGCATGAAAAGTCCCAATAATGGGCAGTGTGCAATCAAAGTAAACGATCTGGTCTTAGTGCATGCATCTTACTAAAAAGTAGCACACTTCTGTATTTAAGTCGCCTTTTACTTTTAATGGTATACTGTATCGAACAATTTGAAAAAAAAAAGCATGAAGTCATCTTTTGATCTGATCAAAAAAGGCATACCTTGGTTTTCTTCAATTTTGTCTCCAGGTTCGTCAATACCAGCCACGCTAGCCAGCTTTTTTTTGTCTCTCCAAATTGCATGCACTTCGTCAGTTCGGAACCTCTGGGTGAAAGTTGATTCCTCTAGTGGAGTTGTTTCACCATAAGCAAAAGCAAGGAGACCAGTATATGCAATCATTGCTCCGTTGTCAATGCAATACCTATCATCAGTTGCATATAGCATTCCACCCCGCTCAGCACACATTATTCTCATCATCTCTTGCAAGCGCTCATTGCAACCCACACCGCCAACAATAAGAATATCTTTCTTATCACAATGCGCCATTGCCCGTTCTGTGATCTCCACAAGCATAGCAAACACTGTTTCCTAAACAATTTTAGAAGATGATGAGCTAATACATTAAGACAAGATATATGTACTTAGGCAACTTGTGACATGATAAAAAAAAAAAAAAGGATAAGAATGATTCAGATTCTTCCACTCCAAGACATATTACTAACAGCTAGCATGGTCTACCTGGAGGGAATAGCACAAGTCTGCAGGAGTGCACTCGTTATTTTTAAGCTTCTCCTCTGTGGTGGCTTCAATAAAGCTCAATATTCCACTAAAAGAAACATCCATCCCTTTGACAACATAAGGAAGATCTATAAATTGCTCTCCTTTCTTAGCAAGCTGGTTACAACAACATTATGTAAGTAACTATTGAAGCACTTCACAAAATAATTCAAGTACTGAGCATGAAAATTAGCTCATTAGTATTCTGAACTTTAGGTCCACTGGTATCAAAAGGCATTTTATAAACACTGGTAGAGAGCTACTAAACTTGAGATATGAATTCCACTAAAACAGGGGAAGAAGGAAGATTAATAAGCTGATAAATAAAAATAAAATGACAGGTTTAATTGTTCGAAAACTAAAGCCATGAAAGATGAATTCCAATATCCTCTTGATAATGTTTTAATTGCTTCATATTATGTGAACATGAAAGCTACAAAGAGTGCAATATGACTATCAAGCTTGAATTCAAGAAACATAACTACAACATAGATGAGCCACCAGTTTTCCTATTATTTATGCATTCACAACCAGGGCTTCAAGCTTGTATGTTTATTTAAATTGTTGATGAAAGTACAAGAACAAGAATTATGACTTGACCAGAAAAAAAAAAAGGACTTCAACGAAACATAAAACTTGTAATCAGGGTTATTTTTTTTATCAGTTCAAGGAACACAAGGATTAATCAGAATAGGAATAAAACAAATAAAGCCAAGCAAAACTTTAATGAAACCAAAAACAAAATGGAAGTAACAAACCCTCAAACAGAAATCTCAAAGAACTCACTAATATCAATATACCTGCTCAATGTTATATCCAGGAGCAGGGTCATTAGACAGCTGCAAAACTCTGGCGAACCGATCCAAACAATTCCCAACAGCAATATCAATAGTCTCACCAAAAATCCGATACCGTCCTTCACTGTAAGCAATAACCTGAGTATTCCCACCACTAACATACAAAACAACAGGATCATCCGCCCCAGTAACAATCCTACCCATCTCAATATGAGCAACACAATGATTAACAGCAACAATTGGTTTCTTCCACAACTGTGAAAGAACTCTAATAACAACAGCAGACACTTGTAAAGGTGCTCCCATACCAGGACCTTTAGTGTAACAAAGGCAATCGATTTCATCTGGGGTTATCTTTGCGGTCTCTAAAGCAGACTTAACAAGTGGTAAAACATGCTGCAAATGATGCTGGGCTGTTTCTCTTGGCAAAAAACCTTGACCAGGTGGGGTTATATAAGTATGTCTTGGGTTTGATAAAATTGTCCCATCTAATGTAACAACCCCAACTCCTATCTTGTTTGCAGAACCTTCAAATCCTAGTGCTATCATTCTCTTCATTTTCTGAACAAAATATCAAAAGGGAACCTGTGAATTTCATAAAAAGATCAAAACTTTATGCTATGTTTTGCCTTGACTTACAAGTTCATGTGAAGGGTTATGTTCATATTACAATAGATAATTCTCTCTCTGTGCGTAGGGGGGGGGATGCAGAATTTGTTACAAGGGGTTGCAAAGTTTGGAGCTTTACCTGTGGCGACCGAGAATGAGAGGCTGGGAGCTGGGAGATGAAGATAACGGTCAGTAACTGCAGGAAGACAGACAGTAGGGTTTGTTCCTGTTCTTTGTGTTTTTTTTAAGCGTAAACTATACTTTAGCTCCTATAGATTCAGAAATATTCCATTTCAATCCCTGTAGTTTGGTGGAATTTCCCAATATTAATTATAATTTTTTAAAACCTTCCGATATGGTTTTTTTGTTAGGTTTTTGAGTGATGTTATTATATGTATAACAGTTTGGAAGAAAATGATTAGAAGAGAAAATTTCTTTAGGTTTGATTGGTGTATGGTATCATGAAGTAGGTTTTTTTAAAAAACGTTAAAATAAAATAAGTTTTTTAGATTTTTATTTTATTTTTTATATCATCACATCAAAATCATTTATAATTACTAAAAAAATATTAATTTAATGTTTTTTTAAGATAAATATACTTTAAAAGAGTATTAAAAAAATAAAAGTTATTATACTTTCAAACGGGTTATAATGGGCAGGGATCACATTGATCCTTAGTGTTTTTTGAAATGTATAAAGATGATATTATAGAATTTAAGACTGTAGAAATTAAAATGAAAGTTGTTGAATTTATCAAGACTAAAAATTTTATTAGTATACCGTGGATTGCAACAATGAACATATTTTTTTATCCCTTTAATATTTTTTATCTTTTCAAATTCATTGGTTTCATAATTTGTTGATGTAAAAACAATAATAATGATTTATAATATAATTTCAATCTTTGCGAGTCCCACAAAGTGGAATCCATATATACGTGATCTACAAAGTACAAATACTTGTGTTACAATTTTATTTTATTTTATTTTATTTTATTTTTTGGCTCAACAAGGATTCAGAACCTTGAAACATAATTCTTAGACCATAAAGAAGAATATGAACCCTCAATACAATGGATTTAACGATAATGATATTCAACAACTATAAAGAGCAAAACCAAAAATCATCCATATGCTATACAAAGAACACGACTCAAATGGGCTTCCAAAAAAAATGGAAACAGGGTATTATTTTCAGCTTACCATGGCAACGCCTATGCTCTCTATGAACTGGACTTTTTATCTTTTGGCTAATCCTCTGACAAACATGGACCAGAAGAACTGTACAAGAACTCTCTATTTCTCCTGCTCACCATGCGCTCCAGAAAGAGGAGCACAGTTATACAAATGTATTCAAATGAATGTCAACTGAACCAAACATCTTCACATGGTTTAATAAACTAACTAGACACCTAAACCTAAACGCTAGAACAAGGTCAGCATCTGGTATCTAAGCCAAGAGGAAGAGTATGCTTTACAACCAGCAGCATTCTGTATACCAATCTGAACTGTGTGCTCTGGAACAAATAATGCTGGAACTATGTCTGACTCTGCTGTGGTTTGTTTTCCATGCCCCTCACACTTTGTACTATATGTTGGATCTTCTTTGATAGACTCTCGTTATGTTCCTCAATCTGCTCAAAAATCAATTCCAGGTGCCTTTTATAGGTCGCAGCTCTCTTTTTCTCCAAGGCTAGCTGCTGTGATAATTCCCTAATCTTATCGTGTTCATTCTGCAAAAGAAAAGGAAAGAAAAAACACTGGTTGTAACAGCAACAAAAATAAACCAGTGGAAGGCCATTACATGTACATCATAGAGATTTTTCAGCCTTCGAGATGTGTACAAGCACAGCTTATTAACATTAAAATATTGCATCCAAAATTTAATAGCATCTCAAAAAGAATGCATAACTCTTAGTTGCCTAGTTCTTTGGACCAATTGAAAGCAAAAATATAGGTCCATAGGTTCTTAAGTTCCTAAACTGATATTAATTTAATGCTTATGGACCTCATTATCAAGTTTTTGGATCCCAGTAAATAACTTGATCAATTTCACTCTTTGAATTTATTACTTTATGATGTCAAAACTCAATCAGCTGATATTAACTTAATGATAATGGCACAAGAACTAACCGGGTATTGATCATAAATGCAATCCCTTCGAGCTTTTCCGGGTGTCAAGGAATGAGTATGCTCCTTCACAAACTTTGTAACCACCCATTTTCCAGAACTTACTTTTCTCACCAAAATCATTGCCCTGCAACCAACCCTTGTTTCTGCCCTTTGTCTTACAATCTTTTCGCGCTTGTCAGGCATTCTGAAGCCCTCTTTATTGCAAACAAGCGCTCGGCCAATAGCAGATCCATCACGTCTTGATCGAGAAAGTTTGCTTACACGGATGACAAATCCTATGCGTGTGGCATAAGCATTGTAAAATGCATGCGCAGATGCTTCTGAATCAAACTCCTGTCCCATGTATGGCTCATCTGCAGCAACCATTGACATAGCTGGAACTGCATCTGGGATCATATCTATAGCCAAAGACTCTTTATCCATTTTATGATCATACTGTTCAAATTCTCCTTCAACAGAATTTTCAACGATTTCGTTTTCATCTCTAGCCCTAGCAATGTCCACGGCCACATTTCCAGCTATATCACCATTAGCATCATTATCAACAATGAAGTCCACTGCAAAAACAACATCAACTATTTCAATGACTTTCATGCCCACACGACATCTTATTAGCTAAAACATGCTATTAAAAGCCATATCTTTGAATAGAGACGAAAAGGTTGAGGGTCCAGTCTCTAAGCCATAATGTTCTTAATGAACTGAATACTTAAAAACTCTAGCAATTCTTTTGAACCAGGTAAACAAAGGGATTGAACAGATGGCATAAAACAACAAAGCCTAACAATCTTTCCTCAAAACAGAACCCACATGGCCTTTGTCTAGTGAGTTTTGGCCTTAGTCGTACCAATTGAGTCATGCATACATGCTGTGGAACCTTTCACAGCTGTAATGCATGCATACATGCACTACCTGGTGTACATGCGTTTTTCTTCACAAAGAGAGAGTTGGGCTGAGTTGTCTGGTAGAATGTGTCAAAAAGGTTGTGAAATAGTCTTATAAGGAATCAATTTTGTTCATTGATGTCAATTTTTATAGTTTATTCTTGGCTAATTTAGTTAGAATTTGCTAAGTATAGTAATATTTAATTGAATTTGATCTATAAATGGGCACCTCTAGTTCTTCAAAACTAAACAAACTTAGCTCCGACATTGTTTTATTTAATTGCTTCACATTCATAACTTCGACATTGTTCTTTCCTAAACCATTATTTTTGCTCATGTAGTCATAGAGTTAAAAAGAAAACAAATGACTTGGGAGAATGAACAGTCGGGCCAATCTATGAGCACAAGTGGGTTTTGAAATTGTCTTGGCACCCCCTGCCACTATTGAAAAATTTTGGCTTTTGCTTGTTACTAATTGCTTGTCTCTCCCAAATAGGGTCTCTGATATTCTATTTGCAAGATAGACTCCAGCAATATGTTCAAAGATTATGGTTGGAGATATGGTAAGACAGACAATAGAAGTAGGCCTCAAAAGGCATTCTGCATATATAGTAACCACATCATCATGTAGCTCCTTTATAGTCTACGGACTCATCACTATATTAGCAAACAGCGGTTTTAGGAACCAAGGAAGAAGCAAAGTTGCGCCCTACGAAGGACTAAGAGATAAAAATAAAAGAAAAGCTTGTTTAGTCATAGAAAAACAAAACGTACCTGTTTATGACACAATTCCTATAAAATTTGACTAAAACAAGCAAAATTCCAGTTTATTACCTAAGAATAAGCTACGAAAATAGTAGCAGTGGCCAAAATCGATTCATTGTAAGACTGGTTCATACAGACTTTGAATCTTTACACCAACGAATCGGATCAGCTCTATTTGCAAAGAAAAACAGATCTAGACCATGTATTGCAACTATGCATGCATTAAAATCACAAAGTTTCCATATTAGAGCATACACGTATTACCCGTATCAATTAATCATCACAACAGGATCAACACTTTGCATAAATCAATTAGTGAAATTCTATAGTACAGCTAAGGATTCAATGCCAAACCTATTACAATGCTCACTAGACTGAGTTAGTTGGCACCTGTATTTGTCAATTAGTTATTTTTCAACCTTAATGAGAAAGGCTTAAAACGAGATTATTCCCAAGAAATTTGATCTCTCTTTATTCTTCTTTCAGTATCCTCACAGAACTTTCAATACATATGCAAATAGTTTCCTTACTATTTGCATATGTATTGAAATTGAAATTTTCCACACAAAAAAACAACAGAACATTAAAACACACTAATGAACACTCAAGACCAGTCAATCATTAAAAGAAACAAAAAATTGCTACTCTCAAACTTCTGCTTACTGGTGAACTTTTCTCACAACAAAAACATTCTTCTCCCTTTTCCGCTCATTTTCTCAGAGACCAAACAAAACTCATATTCAAACACATTAAAACCCTAAACCCACAATTCTAATTGCCACCAATATCCATATAAAAAATAATAATTACAACAAGTAAGAAAATGATAGAAATTAAAAAAAATAAAATCTAAACTTCCATAAAAAGAATTAAAACTTTATCACTCCCTTGATTCCCCACAATCCAAACAGACTCTTAATCCATAATATACACTCCAATCCCATTAAAAATCAGTTCTTTATTTATTACTCACAACCCATTTTAAAGAACTAATATAAAATCCAGATTAAAATAAATATATGAATGAATAAACTAATAAAAGATTAAAACCTTGATAAGAATTTTTACTTACTTGAAAAAAATTGCAAAGATCGATTTAGGGCTAAAGTTCCAGGAAGCCACACAGAGGGGAGAGACAGAAAGAGGAAAGTGCGAGTTCAGGCTAATAAGAATGGGGACGCGAGGTAAAGGTGACGTGGCAAACATTGATTGGACTTGATATAAAGAAGAAGTCAAGATTTCCTATTTTTAACGAGTGGTGGGTCAACACGTGGTAAGAAGAGTGCACATTTACACGTATGATCACAACTTATCTATAAATCTCTCCTCTTGGTCTCTTAAATATTGAGTATAGTTAAAATCAGTACCAAACTAAAAGTTGTTGTAATTTTGCCACCCAATTGGAACTCATCCCATAATCAAATTCTCAATCCCATTTTTTAATTGAATTTGTAGATGGTATTGTTCATCCATCAAAAGGTCCCATAGATTATGTTTCGTTTGATGGTTTTTATATATTAATATTTTTTTTATTTGGGTATTTTTACCTTTTTTAAAAGGTGAAACTAGTCTCGTTCGGGATTCATGACTGCCCCTTTTAATAAATGCATTTTCTAGAGATCGAACTTGTATTCTCAGCCTTGCAGGGATATAGCAGTACTTTAACCGCTAGACCAACACTTCATTGATATTTATATACCAATATTAAAAACAAAGAATGAATATTTTAATATATTTTAAAATAAAAAACACATTTAAAAAATATCTTACATTATAATATCAAATGCTCAACTAAACATCTTTTGATTCAATTTTTAAAAGTAGTTTTTTTTGTTTAAATAACTTGTTTTTTTATATATAAAAAAAAAACTATTTCGTTAAATCAGGAAGGGCCTATCAAATTAATCGTATTTTTTTTTGGAATACTTAAAAATCAATTTGAAATTACTGGAATTAAACAATTTGATATATTTATTGGATAATTTTAATTAGAATTTTTTTGAAAAAGAAATCGGATTGTTTCGATTTTAATTTTATATTTTAGAAACTAAAAAACCGACTTATGAACCAATGAATCGCTCGTTTTATTTAAAACCTAAGAAAAATAAATCAACTAAAGGCTCATTAATCAAATCATATTAAAAATAGTTCAATCAAAGGTTTATTAATTTAAATTAAACTTGTTTGATTTTAAAAAATGTAAAACTTAACCAAAATGAATTTTGAAGAGGAGGCAGAAATTTGCCAACGAAGAAGAGAGAAATAAGACTTAAGAACTTTGAGAGGGTAAAGATGCATGAACTGATCTTTTTTGTTTCTGGTTTTGTTGGAATCTTGCATTGCTCTTTGCTGCAAATCTTGATGTTTAGTATTTTATTTGTTTATTGTAATTAGTGATTGAATTTGAGACTTAGGATAGTTGAATGGATATGATGAACTTAGGATATAATGCAAAATATAATTCTAGTTTTTGTTACGAATTGAGCAGCTCAACTAGTAACAGTGAAATGATGTTTCTATTTATATTTATTAATTCATATTTAAGTGTGTGATCGAATAAGACTCTGTTTAGAAATGCAGTACAAACTACATTTTCTTAAATTTAAAAAAAAATTATTAAAAGTTATTTTTTTATGTTTTCATATCGTTTTGATATGCTGATCTCAAAAATAATTTTAAAAAAATAAAAAAAAATCATTTTAATATATTTCTAAGCGAAAAACACTTTGAACCGCAACCGCTGCTACTACAATCTTAAACCGACTAAGAAACTTAAGTTAGCAAGCTCTTCCTGGTGGTTTAGTTTCTGAGAGTGATCACTCGCATGTGGGTTGCATCTAATATATATCCATGGTAAATATATTTTTTTAAAAAAAAGATAAAAGAACAAAGCATCCTGCAAAAAAGATGAAGGAATCAATGTTTCTATTACTAGTATGTGTAATGGAAAAGAATTGAGGGGCGAATGTGAGGATCAATCACAGGCCAAAATTAAGGAAGACAGAGTGATTGAAGGACTCAAGCGGCATGAATTTCCTAAAATGCAGGGTCCTGAGCAGCGGTTTTTTCATGAAAAAGATGGCAGAAGAGGATTACTTGGAGGTGTCATTCTTTAATATGCATATGCGCACTGAAAGAAGCACGAAACTGTAAAGGTCATTTGCAAATTTGGCCATGCCAGATTGAGTGGTGGGGAAGAACCATGTTCAAAGGTACCATCATATTTAATAGAGGGAAGAACTGTGTGCAGCCAAAAGTTACGCGATGGATATGTTGTTGAAAAAGAAGCTGCGTGCTGTTGCTGCGGCTTCCAACACTATCAGCTGCCTAAGATTTCCTCTTTCCAGATGCTTATGGTGTTTGTGCGTCTGTGTTTTAATTTGCGATGCAATAGCATGGTTGCACTGTGACTTCTTTGAACACTTGAAATGTCCTCGTAGTAGCATGTAGCTTCATTATAACCAAAATTATATGGGGTGAAAAAATCAATATAGATCAAGAGCTCTTTTTATTGTGAATTATAATACTAGTTTTATTTTTAATTTTTTATCTTTTAACGAGATATTTTTTTATTTTCTTTTTCTTTCTTGGTGAAAGAGTAGCATCCGTGTCATTAAGAAGAGGCGTGTGACGTTTTCCGATGGTCAAATCTGGTCATCCATCGTCTTACTAAATGCGCAGCGATGCCCTCTTCCACATGGTGTGGCACGTGTAAACAGATAGTGCTTGGGTTGTTGTCGGTAATCGATTGGCCTGCGTCTGGGTCTAGCAACCATGCTAGGTCTAAACACCTAGGGTCTGGCAACCATGCCAGCAAAAATGCCTTGGGTCTGGCAGCCATGTTTGGGTCTGGCATCATGGGTGCCAGACCCAAGCGCCTTAGGTCTAGTATTCAAAAAAAGATACATGCGTCTGGCATGATTGTCAGGCCCAGGCGCCTGAGTCAAAAATAAAATTTAAAAATATTCAAAAATAACAATGCAAAAGCAAACCTAAATCTATATTTTGAAATTTTAAGGATTAATTAATTGGTTTTATTACACTAGAGAAGAATGGAATAAGTTATAATTAACGCTCTCAAGCTCACTTTTTGCTATTTAAGCATAGTTATCAAACCCGACTCAATACAGTGGGTCAACCCGGGACCCGGGTGCCCCAGCAGAACCTAATAGTGACCTTTTTTTTTAAATGTGTTTTTCCCCTAATCATAGACCCCTCTTTTTTCATCTTTTTCAGTTGGTTACTAACCCATATCAAAGTTTACTGTATAAATACTAAAAAAATATTTTATATTTTTAATATAAGATTTAAAGCCCATATATATATATATATACAAGAAAAAAGTTGTGTTTTTTCAATGTGAGATAAAAAAACCTTTTGAAATAGTCTTAACTTATATTCACATGGATTGTTTCTTGATATTTTCAAATGAAATATTAAAATCTCAAATAGTTTTTTTAAATTTTCTCATGTTGACCCATGTCAAGCTAAGCCCAAAAAAATACCAAACTCAAGCGACTTTAGCCTGGCAACCATGCCAAGCCCAAACACCTTGGGTCTGGCAATCATGTTTGGTGCCAGACCTAGGCATGGACCTGGCATGGTTGCTAGCTCAGGTGCTTGGGTTTGATGTGTCTGGCAAGGCTGTCAAACCTAAGTTGCTTAGATCTTGCAAGGTTGTTAGATTTAAGACGCTTGGATCTAGCATGGAGATGTAAGACTCCAAACATTTAACGCATTCTCTATGCTTTTAATGTAATTTTTTACATTTTAAAAAAATTGATATTGATATTCTACGAAGCATGGGTTAATATACTAATATGATGTATTTGGCATCAACTTACAATTGTTGTTCCCATTATATATTGTTTAAGAAATTGTTGTAGTTTGTAACTCTATTTCAATACAGTGATAATAAAAACTTTTTATTTTTGTTAATATAGATACATTATCAAACCAAATTAAATCTTATATTTTTTCTAGTTTATTTCCTATTAAAATATTCATCAATAATTACTACAATTTCTCTGGCAACAGGGAGTTTGCGACCTCTAGGATGAGATTAAAGACGAGTCAACTGATTTCTGGCTGTAGTCTTGCATGCCAATACTGGTTCAGGTAATACTAATTCACGATCAAGTCATCATAAATCCAGGTTTTGGAAACAAGAGTGTTCTTGACTAATCAGTGAGTCTTTTGAACTCTTAATTCGTAACCTTTTGTTGTCCTTGAAACTCCACTGCATGATTTTATGTGTAGAACTATTATACTAATTTTCAGCTTGACTCTTATATGGTCTTTGTAATACCATTATTAGTGATTTTGCTCATGTTCTTGCTCAAGAAGAACGTACCCTGCAACGATACTTTATTCGCCTCTGTTTTACCATTTGCAGCCTCCCTTTCTACTATTTTGGAAAGGGAAACATTGCATCTGGCATATTCTCTTCTTACCATTAATGTTGTTGCTTTTGTATACGATGGTGACAATTGACATTGATGTGTCTCGTATTCAAAACTAGTATGAACAGTCGCTCGAGACTGTGAGGCTCTTCATTGCTATCGCAGAAAAAAGAATCGGAGCTCTACTACACGCACAATGCACTTTAGTACTTTACGGTGACTCAAACAAGAGGAATCCCGCATCAATCTTCGACAGTCCTGCGCAAAAAGACTCCGAGGAATCTGGGAAACCTGTAAAGTAAAACAATGATTTGCCTTGCAATAGCTTCTCCCCAGGTCTTTCAGAGATAAAAGCTGATTCCACCTTTGGAAGATTGCCCGATGCTGAAGATGATTCTGAAGTTCAAGACTTCTTTCTATGTGAATCAGATTCTGACCCATCTAATAGTTACTGAAGGGGTCATCGTTATCTTTTTATCTTTTTGCAGTGATGATTTTTGTATTTTTCAGGGTCTCGAAGAGACGTGAAAACACATAAAGAACTTCCGAATAAAAATAAGGAGGAGATTGGTAAGTTCTTGATGCAAGAAGAAAGGTTGATCCATATCATATTGATTTTGTTCTGCATACTCTTATCTGAATAACAAAATTGATAGACAATATACTAACAAGTAAAATATTCTAAATTAATTAATGAAATTACTTAAAAAAACAAGAAACACCACCTAAAACTAAGGGTGAACAAAAAACCTGAAAAACTGAGAAAACCAGAAAAAAAAATAACCGAAAAAATCAAACAGTGAAAAAAACCGATTAAAATTTTGAAAAAACCGGCCGGTTCGGTTTCGGTTTTATAAGCCTAAAACCAAAAAAACCGAACCGAAACAAAAAAACCAAGCCAAACCAGCAAAAAACCGAGCCAAACCAGTTTTTGTCCTAAAAAACCAAATCGAATCTAAACCGGTCAGTTTGAACCGGTTTGGTTCAGTTTCAATTTTTTTAAAAAAATTCGGTTTGATTATTTTTTTTGATAAAAATCGAACCGAACCGAAAATAATTACCCCTATCTAAAATAGGGGTAATAATTAAAAAAATATATATATTTAAAATAGTAGGAGAATGTAATCTATAAAATAAATTTTATTTTATCATTTATACAAAGAAAAGGGTGTGGTAGATTTACCAATCATTATAGTTCTAGAATTATTATTGAAAAAATATACAAAAAAATTATTCTTTTAATTGGAATATGTAAAAACAAAGATTAGATAAGAATAAAAAAATTTTCAAATAAAAAGTATAATAGATAAAATTAAATAAAATATAGATGATAAGTCAACATAATCTTGATAGTAAAATGAGTTCTTTACAAGATTTCTACCTAAGGTATAGATGATAAGTTAAATAAAGATATCAACTCAACTTTAATTGTGAAATGAGTTCTTTATGAGTATATATTATATTATATTATATTAAGATAAGTATATATTATATTAAAAAATCTAAATATTTTATAAATTTATTTATATAATGTAAATATATATTTTGGATTAGATTTAAATGAGTTTCGAGTAGGTTTTGGTGTTTTTTTTTTAAATAAAAAAAAATAAACCCGGCTGTTGCTATTCCCTCAATCTGGGAATCTGTGCTGACAAGAGAGCCTCCAAGGATAGCTGCAGCCTACAGGTCAGGATGTTGATTGTCGTTTGGATAAAAAGCAAACAAATTGTTGGTTGGGTTTTCAAAACTATAGAATCTAGTACAAGTCGCGTGAGTTTCTAGAAGGCGCACGTGAACTTTAACATGGAGGAAAGATTTCTTTTGCTAAAATGACAAAATATTTTGTTTTTTTTTTTTTTTAAGTTTAATAAGGATGTTCAGATCAGTTTATATGTAATTTGACTAATTTTACGGGTCTTGAAGTTAACGACCATGTAAATCTCCAGTGGCCATTATATGAGCAACTACAGGATTCGAACCTGAAACCACAGAGAAAGCAAACCTCTTGATCCTAATTTCTTACCATTGGACCACTATCTAGATGATTACTCGTTTTTATTTTGGAGAACTTGCATTCTTCGCACAGGCATTACAAAATCACGATATATATAATATTAAATAATAAAATTAAAAATATATATTATTCATTTGAACAATTCTTTTTGACGAGGGGAACATTGATTTTCTCTCCTCAATTAGTTTTAGTCAATTTTTTTTTTAATTTCTTAGATTAAACAATAGATTTATTTGTTATAATCCCACATGTTTTTAAATGGATTAAAAATTATTGAAAATAATTAGGGATGGTAATGGATATTAATGGATAGAGTTCTTACTATATTCATACCTCATTTCTTTATAACAAGTGAAAAAATTAAATATTCATATAGTATTTATCAAGTTTTGAGTATTTATATGAATATATATTATCTTAATACTATTTATTATTCAATATAAAATAAAATAATAACATATATTTGAGGTATGTGCATATATATATATATAAATCATCCAAAATTAATGGATGTCAAATTAGGAAGTTATCTCGTGATTGGTGTCTCATTTACTTTAAGTTTTCATTTAAAATGACATTTTTCAAATGAGATATTAAATCTACCTTTTCAAATTATCTATATATTAGAATTAAAATTTCATGAAGATTTTAATTCATATGGTTCTCCTAAAATTTCGAACACTTAGTTGAATATTATTTCTTTATTATTATAATTTGGATTTGAAGTATTGTATTTATTTATTATATCTTCAATTTTTTATATCTATATAAATCGATATAATTACTAGTTAATTAGACAATGATGTTGGTATTCCCTAATAAAAAAAACCATTTTTATTGATTCGACCCTTCACATTTATTATCTCAATGAAATAAAAAATTGTCCGTAAATACCTCCACGGTTCATAAAAAATAAATTAATCAAATTTGTTTTTTAATAAATAAGTTATCATAACTTAATTTTTTTTTACACCAAGAAAATGTTAAAAGATAGGGTTTCTTTGGTCCAAAACAAACATTAACAAATAAATAATATAAAATATTATTTAATCAACTTCTTAATAATATTAATTTGAACTAACAACTCATAATATTACTTTGGAATGATCATTTTATTTTTAATATAACCATGATTTTATTATTATTTTACTGTAATTTTTTAAATTTATAATAATTTCAACATTATTATTATCATTATCACTATCATAATAATTACCATTTTATAATCACCATTGTTATTATTAATATTATTAATATCATAATCATTTTTACCACAAATATTGCAATTTTTTCTTGAAACAATAAAAAATAAATCATTTTAGAAAATTCATAAAGAATAAAATATTCTCGTAAAAAATGCTTTATACAAAACAAACGTGCCTTGATGTCCTAAATCTAATACTTTTTCCTAGGCACACAGTTTCAGCAAACTCACTGCTTGACAGGTAATTCAAACCTACAAAAAGGTCCACTGACAGAGAAGCTAGCTGGAGAAAAACAGATGTATTGCTCAGATCTTAATTTGCAGCTGTGCGCGCGCGCGTTGACAAGTCCACCTCCACTTTATTTTCTTGATATTAGTTCTGCTTACGCATAAACCCATACACCAATTACAGCTCAACTACACGACTGTCCCACAGGGACATAGCTTCCCTTCCAAGGCAAGGTAAGTTGTTAAATTTTGAATTTATTTTTTAAAATATATTAATTTAAGTATTATAAATATTAAAATTATTAAATACTTATATAATTATTAATTTTAAAATCCGTGATATTAATAGAGATATGTACAAACTAGTTTGGATATTCATGCTAATAAAAAAACTCAAAAAAAGTTAACGCCCCGTTTGGAAAGGTATTTCTAACCATATTAATATATTTTTAAATAAAAAAATATTTTAAACCCCACAACCATATTTAAATAACAGCCTAAATTTACCACCCACATGAATCATAAGTCTTCTGATCATGTCCTTGAAAAAGGCTGGTGTTGCTTAGCTGTGGAGGTTGGGTGGAGTCATGTCTCATCCTCATGATGACAATGTGCATGGCCTACGCGATGGTGGACCCTATTTCCCTGCCCCCATGAGTCAAATTCTGTCTCCTTGCTTCAATAATTCATCAGTTTTTTTACAATAAAGTTTGAGTTTGCAATAAAGAATAGAGGAGGGGGAGGAAACAATGCTATAGTGAATGCAGTATTTGCAAGCAAACATTATAGTTTATAAAATATTTACATCAAAGCATATTTTATGAAATATGTTATACATATTCCAAAATATATTTATTTCATATGATATGCTTTGCCACAGGGAATGCAGTATTTGCAAGGAAATATTAAAACATGATTTGGATACTTGAATTTGGTGTACTTACTCGAGTTTGCTTGTATTTTTTTGTTTGTTTTTTATTATTTGAGAAATAAGTTTTATAATATTTTATAAATTTATTTTTTATTGTGTTATCTGATTTGATGACTCGAATTGCAGGTTTTCCATGTTAAATCGGGTTAGTTCTATATATGAAAAAAATGTTTAGCTTTTGGTTCTGTCGGGAAGGGAATTTTTAGGTGGCATTGGTATGTATTAATATATTTATATCCCGTGGTTGAAAAATATTTTTATAAAAATTTAAATTTTATTTGTATTAAATTATTTTTTTATATTTTTAAATTATTTTAATGACAATTAAAAATTAAAAATGATGTTTTTTATTATATAATAATCAAGTAAAGTAGAATTACGTAGATTCGTACCAATGTCATTGAAGGAAACTACGCGACAGTGATCAGAGTGGTTTTGAAAAATGTCAAACAATACCCTGTTCCTTTTTGGATGTTCCATACATACATACATACATACATACATATATATGATGACTATAAATGATATGTACACGTGACAGTCCTTTAATAGAAGATTATAAATCAAGAAAAGCACGATCTCAACGAACCAATCATAGTGTATGCGTGTAATATTAAAAAACTATTTTCTTGATAATTTTATATAATGAATTTCATGCTTCCTTTCCAGGGGCAATACAGTAGCAAGACCGATAGCTGACATGGCAGCTGAGAGAAGAGCAAAATAAAATAAAAATAAAATATAAAATCATAAACCATGTACATATCCTTATACATGCACCGCACCCAATTATTTAATGACAAAACCATGGGTGAAAACTATCCATCAAAACAACAAGCAAAACAGTGGTTTGTAATCAACCGGAAAGTCAACCTTCTTTGACCGGGTTAATTACAACTCTCGTTTTAAATTTGTAAAACTTGTTCAAGATTTTAGTGTTGGCTGATCTGTGTTTATTTATTTATTTAATTTTTTAATTAATTTTTTAAGATGAACACTTTTCCTCTAATGTAAATACAAGATGATGTTTGAGTGTTTTTTATTTAAAAATATATTAAAATATTTTTTTTATTTTTAAAAAATTATTTTTGATACAGTACATTAAAATAATATAAAAATAATAAAAATATATTAATTTAAAAAATTTAAATATTTTCAAAAATAATTTTTAATTATAATACTAAACACGGCAGGAGGTAGGTTAGTTCTATATATGAAAAAAAATCCTAAGCTTATCCAAAATTTAATGAGCATATATGTATATATAGTTATATTGCAATTACTGGTCAACTTTTAATATTATTAAGAAACCCAATCCACAAGTTTAAAAAATATCCTTATCTATTATTTATAAAATTAATCCATTGATTTAAAAAATTATCAATCTAGATCGGCAAGATAAACCGGAAAAATAGGATAAAACTAATTTAATTTGACTTGGTTTTTAATAATTAATCCAACGGTAAAAAATTAATTTAAATTATTTTTTAATAGAATAAAATTATTTAATAAAAATAATCAATTTACGTTCATCCCACAAACTATAAGTTAATTCTATAACCCAATTTGTTTTTCAATCTCATTTTGGATATTACAATAAAAAAATCTATCTAATTTTAATTCAACCATACTTCATTATATTTCTATAATAATATTTAAAAACACGGTCCGAATATTATTTGACAAAAATTTAACTTTTTTAGTTTTAAAAATTTTATAATATCAAAATATATTTTTTTAAAATAAAAAATATATTATTTTAATATATTTTTAAATAAAAAATATTTAAAAAAATATTAAAACCGTTACCTCCATCTAAAAATCCGTGCTATTTAAACTCTTCTCAATCCATATTTGTGGGCCCTTAAAGAAATCCACAATATCAACAAAAACAATTAAAAATCATAAACCTCAATTATCGTCATTAATTACAAAAATTTCCACTTGATCTCTTTCTCACTCTATAAATGAACCTCTCTTCCCTTCCCATCTCTCTCTCTCTCTCTCTCTCTCTCCCTCTCCCTCTCCCTGCCATTCCCTCCTTTGCCTTCTCTATCTAGAAAACACACAACTCCTTTTCTCGTCCCTCACGGTCTCTTGCAATGGCTTCCAATGGAGTGAACGACAAGTCTCTGATCGTCAGCTTCGGGGAGATGCTGATAGACTTCGTCCCGACGGTCTCTGGCGTCTCCCTCGCTGAAGCTCCGGGGTTTGTGAAGGCACCGGGTGGTGCTCCGGCGAACGTGGCGATAGCGGTGTCGAGGCTGGGAGGAAAGGCGGCATTTGTTGGAAAACTTGGTGATGATGAGTTCGGCAACATGCTCGCCGGAATTTTGAAGGAAAACGGCGTGATCGCTACTGGGATAAATTTTGACACAGGTGCTAGGACTGCTCTCGCGTTTGTTACTCTACGCGCTGATGGAGAGCGTGAGTTTATGTTTTATAGAAATCCAAGTGCTGATATGTTACTAAGGCCAGAAGAGTTAAATCTTGAGTTAATTAGATCTGTAAGTGTTATCATTTTCTGTCTTAATTATTTACCGTAAATGATTTATGGTTAAAGATTTTATTTTTACTGTGATTTTTTTTCTTACTGCGGTTAAAATTGGTGGAAAATATTATATATAGAAAAAAATAATTGTTTTTAGAAAATTTGCACAGATTGTGTGTAAAATATAGCTAAAATCATAGCCTTTTATACCCGGAAAAGGACCCGCTTTATCGGGTAATTGTTTCAATCCGTGTCCATTAATTTTATCAAAATAATTTTTTTTTTTTAATTTTGACCCGAGTTTGAATTGAGTTTTGCCGAGTCAATTGTAAAAAAAATCTGATTAAGAACTCATTTTTCACAAAGATTAATTTAAAACCCTGTTTGGATCGGTCTTGTATTTATGTTATTGACTGTGTTTGTGTTTGCCCACGCGCTTAAAATGTTCTCATTAGTGTAGTCTTTGATTTTTGTGTATACAGGCCAAGGTTTTCCACTATGGATCAATAAGTTTGATTGTGGAGCCATGCAGATCAGCACATTTACAGGCAATGAGGGTGGCGAAGGATGCAGGTGCATTGCTTTCGTATGACCCAAATCTGAGGCTGCCATTGTGGCCATCAGCAGAGGAGGCGCGTGAGCAGATATTGAGCATCTGGGACGAGGCAGATGTGGTCAAAGTCAGTGATAATGAGCTTGAGTTCCTCACTGGAAGTGACAAAATTGATGATGAAACTGCCATGTCACTTTGGCGTCCTAACTTTAAGTTGCTCTTGGTCACCCTCGGTGAAAAGGGTTGCAATTATTACACCAAGGTGAGTAATTTTAGTTCAGTCTTTCAGTGTCAGATTCTTAATTTTTTTTGGTTAACTATGATATGATCTTTGTTGTAAGCAATGTTGTCTGTTACATTGTCACTCAACCGGGATTATGGCCGGAAGAAGGGTAGGCGATGGATTTTATGACTGTCTATGAGACTACTTGCTAATGGGGTGTTGGATCTCATGCTTTTTCCCAGATGCAAGACCATATATTTTAGTAAACTTGCTTTAATTAGGTATACAAACCTGATTTGTTTAACAAGGAGTATGCTTTAATCTTGTAGGATTTGATACTTGTCGGCAGTCCTCATTCATGCTTTTCATGATGTTAATTTTGGAATCATGATCAAAGCTTATGTGCATGAATTTTGTTTGGAATATAATAGCGGCCAAATAAGCTTGCAGTGGCATTGATCAAGAAATCCCTTAAATGCTGACAAAACTACTGGCTTAGGTCAGAAACCAGGCGTGTCCATTTAGGCGTGTTGTCATTATCCTAGTCAAAATCCCCAACCACTCAAATGGATATAGCTGCCTTGTTTGTTGTATATGATGGTTGGTGCTTGGCCCACTCTGCATGTTGAAAGGGAGTTTTGGTTTGCATTTATTTATATCCTAAGCATAGTGGAGTGCGGCCAACTAAAGTCTAAATTGTTTACCTAACTAGTTTACTTGCTAAGGGGATGAAGCTATTGTCTAGATCGTAAAAAAGCGTATGTGGGGGTGCTTTGGATGAACTTGGAGCTCCGTTAATAACCTAAGTTGATTTGTTTGATAACAGGAAACATTTACTTGAAATATGGATGATTCTTGTACACAATTTACAGGGAAAATGCTTGAATTAAGTATTTATATGATTAGATTGGAAACTTGCTTCTTCTCTTTTGGGTTACAACGTTGATCTTCTTCAAGTTAAATCATAAAGCAGACTTCTTTCTTGGGGTGCATTCAAAAAGTTAATGCTTGCAATGTGATCTCTGCACCAAGCTAGTTGCTGTGTTATTTCCCAGCAACCCAAGAACAGTGCTCTTGTCTTGTTTCATAGGAGACTCGGACTTTGTGCCATAAATAGTTGTCAGATGTGAACACAAATGTTAGGTGAATGAAAAATATCCAATTTAACCATAGACGGACTGGATTTTCTAAATATTCTCCACTTGTGTTGTTGAAATACAGAATTTCCATGGATCAGTTGAGGCTTTCCATGTGGACACTGTTGATACCACAGGTGCTGGTGATTCATTTGTTGGTGCTCTCCTTTGCAAGATTGTTGATGACCAATCTGTGCTTGAGGTAAATTCAGTAAACCATCCATCTCCATTTAGATTGGTAATAAAAAAGCAATTAGTGTATTGCTGTATCTAACATTTGTTGACATCTTGATTTTCAGGATGAGCCAAGGTTGAGAGAGATACTTAGATTTGCAAATGCTTGTGGAGCCATTACAACCACCAAAAAGGGAGCAATCCCTGCTCTTCCTACTCCGGCCGATGCCCTCAAACTGGTGAAAGAAGGAAAATAAACTATTTTTTTTTTTAATCCGCACTGCATTTTATCCCTTTCGTTTTCAGCTCCTGGTTCTCAATTCAATCGCAGAGCTGTTGCAATCTCAAATTTTCGCCTTTTTCTCTTGAGTGTAATGATGGAAAAGACTTGTGCTTTAAGGTCTAGCCAAATAAATTTTTTCTTTTAAACAAATTGATCATGAGCATCAAGCAGCAATCATCAGTGTTAGCTTTCTCCAAATATTATATTGTTTAAAGCTAAAATTTCTGCCAAACAAAAAAGTTGCAGACGTTCTTTATGTATTAAAATAATATAAAATATAATGTAGAAATATTAAAAACTTTAATTTAAGACAAAAAAATTAAAATTTTAATGAAAATCGAGTTGCATGCCTGTTCATCACTAGTTATATAACATGGCAAAGAAAACTTGATTTAGTGAGTTAACAACCCAGAACCTAGACCGAGTTTCATTTCAAATCAGCGATCTGATCGCAAATCGGATTAATTAAAACGATGGAACTCAGTCAGGTCTTTCATGCATACATAAATAGGAAATATCATTTTCAGAGAATATCTTTGTTCCTTTTCTTTTCAAGTATAAGGTATCCTCCAATGACATTTTGCATACCGACACAACAAAATAATTATATTTGAGCAAAGAAACCAGTCCTCCACTTCCTTCTGTGGGCATGAAGAGTTGTAGTTTGACGGGTTATTGCTACAAGACGATTGCCTGTGGATAGCATTCACTCACCTCCATCTTCAAGGACCTCCAAGTTGGCTTGCATTTTGCCCACTTCGTCTGCATTTGGGCAAGAAATGCCACGGCCCATGGTTCATTGCTTCCTCCCATGCTCAGCTCATATGGCACCGAGAAGCTGTCACAACATTTTGAAACAAGCATGCAGATGTTCAGAACGAGGATAGCATTAAACAAGTAGTATCTAAATGACTGCAGATGAGATCTCCGATGTTTAACCGGTCACCTGCTCTGTCCTGCCCCAACTGGATCCCTTATACAGGGGAAACGAAACGGAGATGGGCTGGTTTGTGTAAATAAGGATGAAAAATCGAGGCTAGTTCAGATTGGCAGCAGCTTTAAGGAACCCCAACCAGATTACACATTTATACTAGGATAACCCTCCTTTCTTATGCCTTTTTCACCAGCAAAATCATTTGTGTACCTCTGTTTTTCTCTCTCTTTTTTCCTATCTGCAAGGCCACAGAAACCCAGTTGCGATCTTATCACCTCCACCACCACCTTTTCATCTCTTAAAATATTTTGTTCCTTTATCTTGGTCTCTGCTACAAATTTCTAGTCAAACTTAACACATCTTTGCCACCTACTGGCCTATATTTTGCAATAGAATATGGAATAGAGTATTACCTCAGCAGTTCTTCTGGCTGAGATCCTTTTTTGGGTGAAGCATACCTGCAGGAACCATGATTTGGTAGTACTTAATTAAGTTTTAGCATCAATTGACACTATCCACTACTCCTAGCAGCATCTTTGATAAGAAACTATCTCATGCTGTTCATCAACTATAAACATGCATTTTGCTTCGTGATGTTAAAGACCACTATCATATTTTTGGCAGACTGTACAAATCAGACTCCAAAGCACGATATAAACGACCTGACTATCTTTCTGTTAACAAAGATTATTCAGATAGTATTCACGCAAAAATTCTTTTTTTTTTATCCTTCTGTTAACAAAGTTAAATCTTTGTGAAGTACTGCAACTACATGAAATTTCCACTCGGACAAAATCACTTTCTTAGATGCCAACAAAGTGATGGAATTTTAATGAAGAATTCGAGAAGTGAATTAAAGCTGACTTAAAAAATGGAAGGCTTCTACAGTATGCTGGCCAAACGGTTATTAATATTGTTCTGATGACCACTACAAGTAATTCTTATAATCAACAGAGGAGAATCAGGAAAAACAAACCTGCTGACTATAATTTGGAAGATACGAAGATATTTAGTGGAAAGATTATATATGGCATCTTCAATGTGCTGCTTGCTGAACAAGTACACGACTGGATAACCAAGGAGCCATCTGAAGCACATTAGATGAACAGTTTTATTGCACTATAACAGGATTGTACTAACACTTGCAGCGCTAACTGAGTTACTGTGTCAAACAAATCAGTTATTCAGTTTTACTGCATCAAATACAAAGTTATTAACACATTGCATGCATATTTATACAGTTGATACCGGCTGAGAATATAGAGGAATATGATCTACCAGATGTCTATCAGTTATGATGAAGTAAACATATTTTTAACCCAGATTGAATCAAAACATTTCTTTAAATAGGAAATTACCCATTTAAAGTTGGCACAGTGATCTCAGTGTCTTGCATGCAGCAACTAAGATCAATAAACTCAGATGATTGAGAAGTTGCAGGTTTATTGACGGAGGATTCAGCATTAGCCACACTATCTAGCATCTGATGTGACAAGAGGTCATTGCTATTTCCATTCAAGGGAAAAAATGAAGAGAACAACTTCTGAACTCTTATAAGCTCTGTAACTAAATTGCTTTCCTCCGCTTGTGTTACCATCTTTGTTAGGAAAAGGAAAGAAAACAAAAAAGAAACGAGTCTTAATCACGGACAGATTCGCGGCAGAATTTGCGTGTCAAGCAGCAAATGATTAAATGCTCTATTACTTGATAAAAGAATAAAGAAGACAGCAACCTTGGGAGGATCCTCTTCAAGATTGACGAAGAACAATTCTACTTCCAAATTCATGCTTGACTTAACATACTCAGCAATCCCTCTTACATGTATCAAATATATCATATCTTCTATCACCATCACTCTAAGATTCTCAAAAATAGCCGACTCCTGCCAAATTTATACATAGAACATAGTAATGTCAATCAGGGAACAAAACAGAAATTCTAAGGCACAACACTAACAGCAAGACTAACAAGTTAAGAATCACGTAGTTTATCAAACACCAACTTGATCGAACTCTAAAAGATTTTAACCAAAACTAATATTATGCCCTAATCAGGAGTAAAAAAAAAAATTTATCATCAAAACAGCAAAAGCTTATGTCTTTGAGCATTATATTGTCTTAAAAAGTGATAATTTTTAGGACAACGTGGGACATACATAATACCTGTTGACAAAATTTAACAAGAGCACAGAGATGGTCTTGTAATTCAGGCAACTTTCCACCATAGTCAACCATTATAACTGGCCTCATTTCTGTCAGCAAAGCTACAATATCTGCCAAAGATAACCCGCAAAGAAAAACCACAAAAATGAAATCAAGTCCAGATTTTGAAGGAAACCCAGAAATCTATATATCATAAAGCGATGAGAGCGACCTATTTGAAGACGATTTTTGGCTGGAAATTTGAGGCGCCATTTGATGTGAGAGAGAGCAGAGTCCAACACTTTTATTGCTTCCTCCATATATTTTTTCCTATCTGGACACAAGGGGGAGGACAAGTTCTTTCTTTCTGCCCAAAAATCTAACAAGGTGACAGGTCGTCTAAAACAGAAATCTTCATCTAAAGACTCGTCGTTTACTTGCCTGCTTTCGGCTTCAGTGGTTCTTTTCTTTGAATCATGGTTATCATAGCCTGCCAAGTTCACAGGTTTGCTGATTTAATCTGAATCAATTAAAAAAAAAAAACCTTAAAGTGGGCCTTACGAGGTCTTATTTGGATTAGATGAAATTAATTTCTAGACCTCTTGGAATAAAACGCAGAATTAATTTAGTTTTTGTTTAGAAGTAGGGTAAAAATTGTATTTTAAAATGTTTTTTTAATTAGAAGTGTATTAAAATAATATTGTTTTTATTTTTAAAGCTTATTTTTAATATTAGCATAATAAAATAATACTAAAAAAATATATTTAAATTTTAAGCAATGCCAAACAAATCTTTAAAACTTACATGTTACTAGCTTGACCTATCAAGCTTTCCTTTGAGTTGACATATTATCAAATAAACCTGCCAAGCCAAGCTCCAAGTTCATTTGTCAATGTTTGGAAACAAGGGTTATATTTGTATTTTTAAAAAATTATTTTTTTTTTATGTTTTGAATCATTTTGATGCGCCGATCTCAAAAATAATTTTAAAAAAATAAAAAATATGTAATTTTGATATATTTCAGCACGAAATACTTTAAAAAACAATCACAACCACACTCCCAAACAAAACTATAAAATCAAGTCGCGAGGTCTTATTCAGGTTTATTTGAATCAATCTCTATACCTGCTTGAAATAATACACGCTTAGACCAGACTTAAAGCTAACAGATTACTAGGTTAACCCTCCAAACTTTGTCTTTAGGTCGAGAGATTATCAGATAAACCTGTCATGCCAAGCTCCAAGTCGACGAGTTACAAAAAAATCAAAATGCTAGGTTGGATACATGCTTTTAAATCGAAAGAGCCTCAGTCTGGAAAACAGGGAGGTCCATAAAGCACAACTTATTAGCCAGGCTTTTATGATTCTTTGTAGGGGATGTTATGCAATCAAAAGTCTTGATTTTTTTTGTTCAAATGTTTATGTATTTCAGACATCAACTCCAAATCATTTCTCGATCAGATTTTAGATAGACTTTCATATCCACAATAATCCAAACATAGGAGATTACTCTATAATAGCCTCCCCTCCCTTGGTTTTGAACCAAAGACAATAACTCACGATGACAAATTCACTTACCATCCCAACCAAGCCTCAAGAATCCATCAAAACACTAATTTAAAATTTGACATTTAGTTAAGGAACCCACTGGAACACAACTCCTGATTGGACCTCAGATTCTGGATTTGAATCATCTCTTATTTCACACCTAATGCTGATAATTTGGAATGTGATTAGTCACATTTCCCTCAGAACATGAGACAGTCCATGCAATGCACACATGCAGAGCCACTGTTTTGTTCTTACCGGCTTCTCATTTGGCCAGAACCATTGAGTGGTTCATGAACTGTCCTTAAGTTTGTTCATCAATCAATTAGCAGTGTTGGCAGGAACATGTTAAAGCACTCGTCTAGACTCATCGATAGGCAATCCAGGACTCGTGGCAGATATCATGCTGGGAATTCTCGCAGTCAGATTGTGATTCAGTGATAAATGGATGTACAATTGGTTTAATCACTTCATATATTGTACATGGAATGTTAACCATCATGCTGGATAAAGGCAGCAAACTTGAGACTTAAATATTCTATGCTACCTAAGAAGTTTTGGAGCTATAAAATACAAAATTGGTAAGGGAGGAGAAAACAAAGACCAGTGATTTGAAGTAACAGGTATAACAAAAGAGAAGATTGAAGGAAAAAATAAAATCAAATCAGATATCCATTAAAATTCAGCCGAACCAGGTACCCGAGGGAAAGGTATTGCATCTCTTATATTTTCTATTCCTGTAGCAAATTGAACGAGCCTTTCAAAACCCAGTCCAAAACCTGCATGAGGAACTGACCATATCGAAACAAAAGAGATCAGAACAATGCATGTTTGGCAGATTTTCAACTACTTGAGGATACTGAAGCAACCGAATAAAAATAGGACAAATTCCTGAAAACCATGCATTGTATGCAGAGTACTACTGAATTCTATGTAGGATAAAAACTGACATCAAATTGTTTTCCGTACTTCATTGAAGTTTCCAAGAACTTGGAGAACTTCAAAATAGAAATGAAATGCTCAGAACCAAAATCTTCAAATGACCAAGATAGAAATTAGACCATCAGCTTCAAAGCACAAACCTCAGCAACTTAAAGAGAAATTGTGAAATTCAAAAATTGAAATTTCTCACCTGAACCATAACGGCGCAAATCAAGATACCACCAGAAGCTCTCCCTGTTCAGCTTTAGCTCATCTAAACGGTCTTCTATATATTCCAGCCGTTCTTCTCTTTGGCTTCCACCAATAAGCTCACCAACCTGACAAATAAAACAAATTCTCACATGATACATTCCACTAAGATAACATTTGCTAAACACCTTGTCCCCTGCACTCTGTTTTTTTCTAAACTTATGCCCAAATAATTCATTTTAACCTCCCTAACAAGGGCTCACGTTGAAGTAAATCATTATAGGTTCTTGCTCTATGCAATCCACTCCATTGTGATGAGGTCATTAAATGCTTTAGAATATGACAACCAATAGTTTCTTGACAGTCAAAAAACAAGTTAAAATGGAATCATGAAATGGATATTTACCCGAGGAACCAGCATATCCATGGCAGCAACAGTCTTACCATCATCATTTTGCCGCATATAAAATGCTTTGATGTCCTGAGAGTTTTAGATTGAAGAGCCGCAGGACATTAACATTAATTCCAAGGACAATATACACTCCGCAATATGTTTTTACTTACTTTAAAAGCGGAAATAATATGGACCAGGTGGCAGTCTGATGCATACCTTTGGATAATCTCTGATGATGACAGGGCACCCACCAAATACCTCTTCAGTTATGTATCGCTCATGCTCGCTTTGCAAATCACATCCCCATTCCAACTACAGGTCACAGATTCATTATTAAGTAGTAAATACTCTGTATAATCTTCATTTATTATTTAAGGAATGGTAAATTGGCTTAAAAGATTACTAAAGCAGTTCCAACCATAGAAAGATCAAATCAATGCTTCATAGTGAAAGTTTAAGATGGTTAAGCTGCAACTTCAAACTGGCTTAAAATGCAGGTATTCATGTTTTAATCAATCAAAAAGACTATGATGCCTATCCTCTGGCTCACCATAGTCAATTAACGTGTCATTTTGCCAAATCAGATAACATTTCATTACTGTAACGAATCAAGGCTGCAATAAGTGATCTTGTCATCACTCAGATGAGACAAAAACCGATAATAGTGATGAATCTTATTAGAAACCAAGAGCAAGACAAACTTCAAAGGCATAATCAGCATATATGCATTTCGGTTTAAGATACTACAAGTATGATATAACTATTTCTGGCATGTAATCAGGAAAAATAAAGGAAATTTAACAGAGAAATACAGTTTCTGATCTAATCTAAGACACAGTTAGTAGTAACTGCAGACTCATACACAACAGCATCTGGAAGAAATAGTCACCAGAAAAGTCTAAATATCACGATTAGTATGTAGTACCGGGAATTCAAACTTCTTTTTTGCTTTCAGAAGAAGTTCAATTGCATCAGTGTAAGTCAACTGAACAAAGTCTTTCTCAGCCACATCCTGTATAAAGCAAAGAAAATTGTGTAAGAAAAATATGGAAATTACATCTAGAGCCAAAACAACACAAGAATTGTTTTGAAACAACTGGAAAGTATGAAGCACAAGATAGAAAGTTTGGAGAAAGATAAGTTACACTAGAGAGCTCATACACTCAATCGATCAATGATTCCCTTCTCAATCCAGGTATTGAAAAATTCCATGTCTTCCTTGCAGTTTTCAAGGATATGTCTCACCTTCCATATAAAGTTTTATCAATCAATTATGGGATGGGAAAAATATGTAAGTTTGTGTGCGTGAGTGCATGTGCAAGCTTGCCTTTAGCTGTATAGTGTTAAATTAACAATAGAGAAGATGTGAAAAGCAACATACTACATACTGGAGATAGGCAGTCGCGCAGGCCATGTCGTCATTCAGATCAGCAAATGCAAGTTCTGGTTCAATCATCTTAATTAAAGAAACAGAAAAATTATATGAAACTCATACAATGCATTATCCAGAAGAACAAAACTTGTCTCTTTAAAAAAACAGAGAAAACAAAACAAAGTACACTACCCAAAATTCAGCCAAGTGCCTAGAAGTGTTAGAATTTTCAGCTCGAAACGTGGGACCAAATGTATATACCTAAAGAAGAGCAAACTTGTACCATAAGAAAAGGTTCAAATAGTTTTTATTTACTATCTAACATTAAAATAATGAGCAAAGAATAAGTGGAAATATATACATCCGAAAGAGCAGTGGCATATGTTTCAGCATTAAGCTGGCCAGAGACTGTCAGAAAAGCTGGTTTGCCGAAAAAGTCCTGAGAAATCAATGAAGGCAATGAAAACTATATCAGTGGAGCTCAATAACACTAGATTATCAACTTGCTTTCCATGTTTCCAAATTGGGGGGGGGGGGGGGGGGCATATCTGCAAGCAAGCTTCTCAATCACAATGTTGATTTGACATGAAGGTTTGCCAAGGGATATGCAAGAATAAAATTTTCAGATAGCTAAAGATGTACTTTCTTTCTTCCTTAAGAAACCTGTCTGTAATTCGCTTTGATTTTTGTGGCGGGATAGATAAGGGAATGGAGGGAGGGGACATGCTATACTAAAGTCTACTTTTGAGCATACTAGCAAGAAAAAAGAATGTTCAACTCACCTGTGACCAATCAATTAACCCATCCTTTGTTTTTGGAATCCCATCCACCAGAGAATTGGCAGCTTCTAGAGAACCTGGAATCTGTTCATTAAAATTATTTTTCAGAAGCACAATGAAATCCCTACAATATAAGGGCAACAGTATTTTTATAAAACTATTGCAATGTTAGCTACAGGGGAATTACATAGCTTTGTCAAGTGCATTCTGTCCTCAAGTACATAATGTTAGCAAAATTGTGCATGTTTGTATATTTCAAAATACTAGTTAGATAGGATTGAAGCAAACCATGTAAACCAAATTACAGCTAATAACAGAAATCTTGGTGTACTTTTCAGCATCTTAATAATAATGTTTCTTCAAGAAAATAAAATATGTGAACATTATGATATTAACCATCAAAAGTCATAAACAACATACCAAAGTAGTCACACAGAACTGTTCACCGGCCCCTTCACAATCTGAAGCTGTAATAATAGGACTTGAGACCCAAACAAACCCATTTTCTTGAAAAAACTTGTGAGTGGCATATGCCAAAGCATTCCTCACCCTTGCAACCTAGAATCAATTAGCATCATTTACAAAGATGACAAAAAAATCAAGAAGAATAAGATCCATTGGAAAAAAGAGAGTATAAAACATGCTTGCCATATTATGTGGGTAATGTTATTCATCATCAAGAAGGCACTGCACCCAACCAAAACGTGGAAACAGAAAAATGAACTAGAACCATACCGCACCAAATGTATTTGTTCGAGGACGAAGGTGAGCCTTAGTTCTCAAAAATTCTCTACTAACCCTTTTCTTTTGGATGGGATAGGAAGGATCACTCTTGCCAACCTAGAACAAGAAAGGAGGTTTCAGGTGAAAACTGGCATGTAGATTGACACTCAAATGCCGATAGAGATCACATGAGAAACATAAAGAACCATATCCTGATTACGAGGACCAGTTTTTTCAATTGCTTGTCATCTAGAATATCATTGGGGATAGAATAGATATGAAAACAATCACCCAAAGACCTTGAGTTCATTCTTTCGCTTCTTTAAAGTGTATGGTTTTATACAAGTACAGATTTACTGAACTTAATTGAGTTGTATAAGATGCAAAAAAGTGAAAAATCCTAATACCTTCTATTTGCTTTAGTGCACTCTTTTTAGATCCCTGTTTCTTCCTGCCATCTTCTAATTTGCCTCATGTGATAGTCCAGTCATTATAAATTCAAAAGGATTCAATTTTACTGGCAGTAGCTTTTCTGTAATCTGGGGGTGGAGGGATATAAGAATTAGCAGTAGCCCTTTCTAAGGCATGAGAGAACAAAATTAATTAATCTGTAAAAATTTCAGTAGCAATCCCTTACCACGAAGTAAATGCAAGTAATCAAATCATGTATAGATGAGTTCAAGAGAAAATTAGCTCCCTATCTACCAGGAATGCCAAAGAGTATCATACCCCTACTATTTTGATGACCTTCAGTTCCACCTTTTGTTTTGACCCCTGGCTCTTCACCACAGTTCCTTGCATCCATATTGACGCGCCAGTTGTTACCAAGCCAGATTCTACCTGTTAATAAGCTCCAAAGCTTGAATAAATGTAAAGTGACAGCAATACAGACCACATGAAAGATGAATACATCATTGTATAAACATACTATGAGAGCTTTTGAAATTCTATTGAAAGACAGAAAATTGATGCAGCTTAACATTTCAGAAACTAAATTTTCATATAAAAAAGAAGGTGAACAGAAGTGCCCTTGTTACTAGTTGTTTACACAAAGGATAATTTAGTTCTGTCAATCAAACTTAAGAAGAGAAGCTTAGATGTCAAGTCCAAAGAGATTATCTTCCAGAGCAAATTAAAATCTAGAAACTATACATACACAAATTATTGTATATGGTGATACCTGATCATAACCTTCAGCCTCCAAGTCCATTACACATTGCAAGTTTGACAGGCATGAACCATCATTAACCTGTTTGTGTTTAATAACAGAGATCCAATCAGCTAATCACAGAAGTAAAATTTCAAACAACATTAACATGGAAATCATAGGAGTAACCACCATTATTACCTCAATAAAAGTAACACTACTTTGAACTCGAAGTGTACGAACCCAACCCATCACAATGATGGTCTTCCCTACACGATCCAACCCTTCATCTGGACCACCCTTTATATCAGCAATCTTCAACTTCCTTCTAAATTCTCCAACTCTATTCCCAATTTCACCCTTCTTCTCTACTTTTGCACTCTCGCTAGACTGTAGAGCTCCAGAAATTACACTGCGGAAGAACCTCCGACAAGGCAAACCCGAAAGTTGCAACAGATGGTGGAACTTTGGAGGTATGGCATGAGGTTTCGTTATTGTTTTGAGGATACCAGGCAGGTTACTAGGGTTTGATTTGGGGTAGAAGGATAGCAACCGGAGAGTTGACCCCGGAGTTAACCGGAGCGAAGTAGCTGGTCCTAGCGCAGAAATTGCCATTTGGGTCTTACTTTTTTCTTATTAAGTGAATAGAATCGTATTAGTCACTAAAGTATTTCAAATAAACTTATTATAGCTTTTGATATTATTCCATGGAATCCCCTGCAATATCAAGTAGAAATAGATAATATATTCATCAAAATAAATAAAAAAAAGATAAAAATCTTAAACAAATGGTTCATTTTTGGTTCACACAAGATTGATGGAAATGGAACATAATCTCCTTCCATTCTTTTGTTTAACATTCTTGGCTTCCTAAAATCAATTAGCAAAATCATTCTAATTTCCACCATCAATTCCTAAGTAAACCAAACACTACCTAAAGTAAAAAAGATTGAAACTTCAGACAAAAGGGTAATATTTGGTTCACTCTAAGATTCAAAATGGAATGAAATCTCTTTCCATTCTTTTGTTTAATTTTCTTCGGTTCACTAACATCATGAATTACAATCCTTTCTAAACTTCCATCATCAATTCCCAATTAAGAGACCAAGCATTGCCTAGTAGAACAAACCAAAGCACCATAAATCACCAAAAAAAACACAACTTTTTACAACTGTTATATACAAACAACAGGAAAAAACATGACCAAAGAAACCAACTTTACCAAAATCTGTAAGAACCCAGTTGGTGTAAACTGTTAAGAACCATGTGGGTGGTGTAAAGATGGAGCAACGTTGCAACTTACAACAATGGAGTACGAAACTCACCTGTTATACCAGACAGACAAACATGGGCAAGGGATTTGTCTGAGAGTTTAGTGTTGGCGTTGAGAAAGAAAGGATTGGGTTAATGTACATGGAGATAAGGCCTTGACAGTTGAAAGGTCTGTACGGGGGCCTATGAGCCTTGTACACCCTCATGAGTTTCATGTAAGGAAAGAAAATTTTCGAAAATCTTTTTTTTCTTTTATATATATATATATATATATATATATATAATAAAAATATATTTACTTTAAAAATTAGAACTTAAAATAAATTTGTCTCCATAAAATATTTTTAGGTGAATTTATATATTTTAAAACAAAACTTGTAAAAATACATGTTTTTGTTATTTGTGTTTTTTTTTATCTTAGATTAATAACTAAATGAGGTTGAGTTGTAAAATCTTTGTATATTTTAATTTTAAACTTAGTTTTAAACAAAGTTTCAAGTTGAGAGAGATTTTTTTTTAAAATTTTATTATTAACTTTTTTTTATCAATTGTTTAGATTATCCAAGAATCCACCAAATAAACTAAGTTATATTATGATAATTTTTATAATATTTAATTTTAAATACGAGGTAGAAAAAAAATATAATTGTATTGCTCGGCTGGTTTATGCAGGTTGCATTGCTCAAAATGATACTCCTTTCATTGTGTAGCGGGGAGGCGCCCTTGTTAGACATTGTTGCATATGCTGGGTATACCTTCACAGGCATGTGTTTTGCTGTCCTTGGAAAGATCTTATCTGGATACTCTTACTACATTTTGATGCCATGTGCCTGCTTATGCATGGGAATTTTCTTGGTGAAGACAATGAAGAGAGTACTCTTTGCAGAGGTGAGGACCTTTGATTCTAGCAGACACCATTTTCTCTTGCTCCTCATCGCTTTGGTTCAGTTCCCATTTTTCCAATGGCTTGGCAATGTTAGTGTCAATTGGTTTCTCTAAACTGCTCTGTTATGTTGTAGAAACATGTATTCGTAGAGTTATGAAATGTCAGAAATTTTTGGAATATTAGCTGATTGTTTTTGCTGATAAGCATGTGAATCCACTGCTCTTTTCATCCACATTGAAATCTGGGAAAGTCTGTGTTGTTTGATGTGTTGAGAAAATATAAGTTGCAACATTACAGATAATTAAGATGTGTTGATAAAATGTAAGTTGCAACATTACAGATAATTAATTTATCCTATGGATAAATGGAAATTTGTTCAACACTGGAAATGCATTAATGAAGACTACAGATTATGACACCTTCTCCTTCGCTGGAACCACTGAACTATACTTTGGATGAAAATTAAACTCGCATCCCACCCTTGATTAGGAAGTGGAAGCTTGCCTCACTGGACTTTATTATAAGCTTGAGTACATGGAATTTGTTTGATGATCCGTTGTGAATTCACAGTAACTTCTCAAGTGCTGTGATCTTGCTGCCCGTCACACTCTGAGTTTGCCCTTTGCCCTCCTCTGCAAAACCGAATGTTTGGTGGACACCTTAAACAATTGTGTGCAAGGTTGGCTCTAACTGCCACTGTCCCGTTAATAAACTGCGGTGGAAGATTTCCTATCAGAAAATTGTCTTCTAAGAGCAAGCTTTTCCATGAACTCCCCAGTTTGGCTCCATATTCTAGTGGGATTCGTCCAGAGAAATGATTATGGGATAGATCAATTGATGATAAATTCGCTATATTAACCAAGCTGATGGGCAGATGACCATGCAGCCTGTTAGCGTGTGCGTCCAGCACACGAAGCTGTAAACCTTCCCTAGGGTATGGCAATGGCTCCATTTCCGTGAATTGATTATTTGAGATGTTAAGACGTTCCACCAGAGGCAAAGTGAGAATTTCCTGACGAATGAGACCTGAAAACCTGTTATCACTCAAATCTAGTACTGTGAGGTGTTGGAGGACGCTCACAGGTGAAACGTGTCCTGATAGTACATTATGGCTCAACGACAATTTTCTCAAGTTCATTGGAAGATTGGGCACGATTCCATCTAGATTGTTGCTACTAAGATCCAATGTGCTCAGCTGCCACAATGCGGAGAGGTCTGGAATTCTGCCAGACAATGCATTGTTTGACAAGCTTAACTGCTCCAAGCTTCTCAAAGTTGTAATATCGGCAGGAATTTTGCTAGAGAGGTGGTTTTGTGACAGGTCTAAGATTTGAAGATGCTTGAGATTAATGATTCCTTGAGGTATTCTCCCAGTGAAGAGATTTTGAGTCAATGATAGTCTGGTGAGCTTTTGAAGGTTGGCTATGGTTTCTGGTATTGGCCCTCGAAAGTTGTTTTTGCTTATCCTAAGGGAGGTAAGCTCTGTGAGATTCCCGATCGATGCTGTTAGAAAGCCATCATACCCAGCAGGATCAAGATCAATTGCCATTATACGGTTGGCCGAGTTGTCTGTAGGGAATGTGCACACGATCCCTTGAAATAACCCTGCAGCCTCGCATGGATCGAATGCGAAATCCCAGCTATGGAGGTAGGAATACCTCACAATCGAGACGGGATCGACGGCCTGCATCAGTGCCTGAAGGGCTTCAACATCTGATTTCAATGTTAATGAATGAACTCGAGATGGTATATGGAGCAGAACTATGGATACAGTGACAGAAAGCAAGCAAGAAGAAAGGAGGGAGCGCAGTTGTTTGGCCATTGGTTCAAGGGAAGGCAGGCGATCTAAACTTTCGATGGTTTGCTTGGCTATCACACACTTCGCACACTTATACACGGATGATTCATGACTATTTCATTGCAAGAAAGTAATTTAGAAACCTTTAAAGAATGATTTCATGGCGGTCATTCCACTTGAAACCATTTCAACTACCCTTCTTTAGAAAAACAAGATTGTGATCCTCAATTTTGATCTAAAAAAACAGCATGAGAAATGTTCTTTCAAGGAAGACATTTGTTAAAAACCCTGTCCCCTGCGCTCTCTCTGATTTTTTCTAAACTAATGCCTAAATAATTTATAAAAATCCAACATAAAATCAAGTGTAAATGAATGAATTTGAAAAATAAATTAACCTAATAAATGCAATTAAAAAATTAATAACCAAATTTAATATAAAAATCAAGTGTTAAGGGATAAAATTAAAAAACAAATCAACTCAATAAATGATTCAAGACCAAAAACATTGCAATCAAAAAAATAAAGATCTAATTTAACTTAACAAACAAATAGACATACTTTCTTGTATTTTTGCAATGACTTGCACATTTTTCTAGGAGAAAAGAGAGAAAAGAGAGGGGCGAGGAAAAAACTTGTTGCTGGAGCTCTACGATGCCTCCTCGCTGTACACACATCGAACCACCATGATAGGGGTGGCGCAACGCATTTAATTCCATCCTGGAAAGCAGAGTTAGGTGTTAGGGTGCTGCACATACCACCCGAAAAGCACGAGCGATGCCCACTGTCTTGCACGTGTCAGCCATCTCTTAAATAAATATTAATTTATATTTATGAAATTACTCAATCACCCTAGACCCAAAATGAGAATTACAAAAAAAAAAATCATGAGAAAAAAACAAAAGTGCCCCTGCCTCTATTATTAATAGAGATTATCTTTGAGAAGCATTTAAGTAATTAACCAGTACAAAAAAATACATAAAACTTGAAAAGCCCTTAAACCTAAAGGGTTTTATTTCTTCTCCCTGGGCTGTTTAGTAATTATATTGTAGCTAAAAATATAAAATTACCTTCAAACCCCTAAACCTATGCTATCCCACCAAAGGAAAAATCACCCTTTCATCGTGGATTTACACAGTAAAAAGTTGATATATAGAGTATAAAGAGACTCAAATTCCCAAACAAATATAAACTCATGCTTTTTCAAATTTAAATTTGATTTAGATTTAAAAATTAAATTAAAAAAATAGATTTATCTATAGTTTGTTTAAACAAAACACAATATAGTCCTTAATTTTCTCACAAGTTGACAAATCACACCCCTAAATAAATGTTGGTACCAAATCTTTTAATTTCTAAATTTTAACCTCCTTAAAAAAATAAATTAAAGCAAATAGGGTCAAATTTAGGTACAGTTGCTTTATCTTTACAATACTTACAATACAAAGGCATTCAAAAATTTATTTCTTTTGGCTTTTTGTAGTAAGTTTGTAAAGATAAAAAAACATGAAAGCCCTTTCTGTTTGTCAAATCTTGAAAAACTTTGAAAGCGGTCATTTGAGAAGCGATCTACCTTGTCAATGAAAAATTCAAATATTTTCAGAAATGGTCTAATTATTAGAGGTGACCTACCCGTTGTTAAAAAATCAAAGATTTTTTGAAAGTGATTTAATTGTTCCAAACGATTTGCTCGTTGATAAAAAAATATAATTTTTTTAAAATGGTCTAATCGATCCAGGTGACCTGCTCGTTGTGTGAAAAAATTCAAAGATTTTTTTTTTAAAATGGTTTAATTATTCCAAGCGACCTGCCTGTTTGTGAAATACATGAAAGTGATTTCAACATTGGTTTTTATTTCTTAAGTGACCTATTCGTTTATAAAATACATGAAAGTGATTTAAAAAATGGTTTTATTTTTAGGTGACCTACTTGTTAAAGAAATACATTAAAATGATTTAAACATTGGTCTTATTTTTGAGGTGATCTATTCATTTGTGAAATACATGAAAGTGATTTCAATATTGATTTTATTTTCTAATTGACCTACTCGTTTGTGAAATACATGAAATGATTTTAACATTGGTCTAATTTTTATGGGTGACCTGCCCACTAGTAAAAATACAAAGATTTTTTAGAATTAGTCTTATTTTTCTAGGTGACCTACCTGTTCATGAAGAAAATGAAAGTTTTTCAACATTATTCTCATTGTAATGAGTGACCAATCTAACTGTGAAAAATACAAAGATTTGTCTAATTTTCATGGGCAACCTTTCTAGTTGGAAAAAACACAAAGATTTTTTAAGTGGTCTAATTCTCCTGGGTGACCTACCCAAGTGAGAAATACAAAGATTTTTAGTTAGTTTCATTATAATGAGTGACATGCCAAAGTGAAAAACATACAAAGATTTTTCAAAAGTAAAAACTTTTCAGAAGTATTTTCAAATTTGGTTATTTTAAAGTGGCCTATATTTTGATGGATCCCGTAGGGATTTTTCTTGTAAATTCTCTGCAAAAAACATTGTTCAATGCTTTGGAATTAGACGATATGCATATTTATCCGGTTTGAAATATAAGCTTTCCATTTCTTCTCAATCTCTTTCTTGCTTAATTGGTGAGGTCTAATATTTCTGATTCGAGTCCTTATAATCACTTAACTTGTATCTCGCTCGAGCTGGTTTATATAAGTCTTTTCTATAGTATTTTTAATTTTACACAGGTCAGTCTTTATAGTGCCTATCGTGATCTATTTACTTGCTAGAAATTCTCTTTCTCGCTGATCAATTTGAGTGAATCATTCATTACTCATTTGTCTTGTTGCTAGAAGTGTTCATATTTCACTTTTACCTTGAAAAGGATCAAATCATCTTCCAAATACAATTTTGCCCCTTTGTCCTGACTATCGCATATGTGCGGCATCGTGTCGATTGTCCTCTCAAGTCGGGGTCTTTATGGTGATGAGTGAAAAAAACAAGAAATTCTTGTTTCTTATTAGAAAAAAAAATAGAGCCGTCACCTAATATTTTGGTCACTAAAAACTCCAACTGGTTTTAGAGTCTGTATATAGGGACTAATTGTGTATAAGAAAAATATATCATCCCAAAAAATCTTATATGAGGTAAGTTGCATTGTTTATTTGTCTGGTATAAATTAAGGTATTGTTGTGTTTTCTAACCATTTTTCTGCTAAAGGTTTAAAAAAAGTTCTTCTTGATAAGAAAATCCTTATCTTATTAGGTTGAAACTTAATCATTCTAAAGTCAAAATGTAAAAATAAAAAAAAAATATCTTTTTATTCAATATCATAATACGTTTTATGTATAAGTTCACAATCTCGTATATTAAAATAAATAAAATAGATTTTTGATATTTTTTGAAATGTAGAACAAGTTCTCATGACTTTAATAAACTAGTTATTAAATCTAATATGCATGCAAAATAAAAAGATTATTTTTGTGATTTTTTTAGGATGCTAAATTATGCAAGTATTTTTATTTTTTGAGAAACTTAGTTATATGCATACGAATAAAAACATATATTTTTATATTTTTTTAAATAAGGAACCTTTTTATTTTTTTTCCTTAAAATTTTGAAAAAAAACTTGTATATTTAATATCGGATCAGTATCTTACAGTATAAGTTTACAACCCAAATATTAAATAAAAAGATTGGAAAACACGTGAGGGACCATAACAAATTATAAAATGGTTTTTGATTTTTTTTAGAATTATTTTGAAATTATTTAAGATTTATTTGGCAAAAACACAAATAAATCTGCAAAAATAACTATCAAAAATTTGTTATAACATGTTTACCAAACATATTTTAAAAAATAAAAATATATTTTTCATTATAAAATTTTAGGATAACATGCCGAAGGGCTCAACCTAGCCACACAGGCCGGGCCTTAACCAAAAACCTCAATAGTTTACCCAACCTAAAATTCAAAACACCAATAAAATTTATTCAAATATTTCAAATTGAAGCCCAGCCCATCCAAAACAAATAACTCAAAATACCCAAGCCTTAAATAGCAGCCCATCAAACAAGAAGACATAACCCATAATAAATTAATAATGATAAAGGATCTGCACCCAAAAACTCTCAATTTACCTACATCCCCAGCATTCATATTTATCTAGAAACATGCATTTTCCAGCCAAATGGAAATGGTACTCCTATTCATGTTTTTGCCAGTTTCAAACTAGGATGCTAACTAAAGAGAACACAGTCCATCTAAACATGCAGTATCGTAACAAGAAAAGGAAGGGCTTAGAGAAGTTACCGAACTGTAAACCTCTGTTGTTGCTATGATGGAGAGGAAAAGACCAGTTGTTGCTCTGCTACTGCTACTTGAAGGAAGCTGTTGTATCGTGACCAGTTGACTGCTGATGAAAAAGACCCTCTACTGTTGCTCACAGTGTAGAGGAGGTGAAGGTTGAACTGCCATTACACAGCTTGAATCAAAGGCTGCTCACGGTTTGAAGACTTTGCTGTTGTTGACGTGGCTCTCGGCTGAACTAGTATTGCTATGACTTGTCGTTGTAGCTGCTATGAATGGAGAAGATGAAGTCACAGGTGTGCTGGTGTTGGTGTCATTCATGGGTTAATGGAATATCGATCCTTATGATGAGAAATTGACAACGGAAAATACAAGATTATTTTTGCAGGTAGAGTATGCTGGGTAATTTTTTGGGAGAGAATTTGCTGGTCTTTTAATGTAATAAGAGCTGGAATTTTGGTTTATAGTGAAGTACAAATACCTGAGCATATGTTTTTATAAGATTTGTGTGGAATGGTGAAGAGATGAGGAAGAAATTAGGGCTGGAAGGAGAGCACTTGAACATCTTTTCTCTTGTTTAAATGAGAAGAAGATGATGAATAATGAAATTATGGTATTGTTTAATTTGATCTCTAAACCTTTGGAATTTTGTAATGAAACCCACAATCAGCATTAATTTTTGAATCCCTTACAATTTCACCCTTGGTTTTCTTTGATTGGACCCTTAAATTTTTATTTTTTTACAAAGTGGTTATTGGTTTCAAAATTCTTCAATTTAATGCCTAATTAACCTTCAAATTTTGATTTTCTAGTAATTTTGTTTCTCTTTTCACCCGATCGAGCTTGTATAAATGAAATTCTATTTTTTAAAATTTTAATCTTATCAATTAAGCTCAAATTAGACTTTCAAACTTAATGATTTACTGATTAAGTCCTTAATAAAATTAATTTGACTCATTAAAAGTCTAATTAAGTCTTTATACTTAATTAATTCTTTATTGGGTTTATAATTAAATTAAATTGACCCATGAAAAGTCTAATTAAATCCTCAAACTTAATTTTTATGAAGATTCATTCAATAATTATTTTGTTTGACCTTGGATCTGCATTGTTTTTCAGTCTTAAATATAATAAGGTACAACTAGGCTTTTAATTTTGTCCAAAACTCCAGCTTGATTCCTCCATGTATTTAAATTTTTTTTCAGCCAACTCTTACTAAGTTGCCGGTCTTTATTCATTTTTTTCACTTTTTTATTACGTTTTATTTAAAAAATAATAATAAATTTTTTAAAAATCAGAATTGAATTATGAAACTGACCATTAGCTCTAAGCATGCTTTGTCATTGACTTAAATAAAGAAGAGGATGGGAAAACAAAAGGAAAGTGAGGGAAAAGATTGAGAGTTTTCGCTCACGTGTTCTTTTTGTGTTTTTTGTCGGGTGAGAAGACTGTGCATAAGAAAAAATAGCTTAACTATTTTTTTGTGTCTTCTCTTTTTTTCTAGTTCTCCTAATAAATGTATCTCAAAGTCCAAAACAAATATAAAATTATTATTTTTCAAATTTAAATTTGATTAGATTTAAAAATCAAATTTGAAAAATAGATTTATCTATAGAAAAAAAAGTGACTTGGATATGAATTGCATTCACTAAGTTAATCAACCTATTGACTTTTTTTATATTTTTTACTAAACAATATAATTTTGAGTTTTTTATTAAAAAATTTTAGGGGGTTAACTTGGATTTACTTTCTCAATTTGTGATTTAAACTTTACTCTAAATTAACTATCAGATTAGGTTTATAACTTTGGTCCAAAAAAATCTTATATAAAAAAGACAAATATTTTTAGTTAAAGATATAAAAAATTAAAATAAATTATTCTTTATAAAGTTTTTGAGTGAATTTTTATATTTTAAAATATAAAAATACATGTTTTTATTATCTTCATTTTTTTTTCTAAGATAATAACTAAATGATATTAAATTGATCGAGTCATGTCATAGCAACTTCTATACTGAAAAGTTTGGTTAAAAGATTTTTTTAATTTAATTTTTGTAATTTTATTATTAAACTTTTTTTATCATATATGCAAATTATCTATGAACTAGCATCACATTAAAATATTTTTTATATAATTTAACTTTAAATGTCTAATAAAAAGATTTAAGAATGACACATTAAATTAAATTTAATAATAATATAAAATATTTCTTGAATATTTTTTTGGGTTATGTTTTTTAAAAATAATATGATTCCAACTACGGCGGAAGGCAGTTGGCAAGCTAGTAGATTGTAAAAAACTCTCACCTTTAAATTTGGAGCTCCGACCAAATACTTGTCAATCCCTAATTGGCCCAATGATGCAAAGAAAATTAGTCAAATCTATAAAGAAAAAGAACCAACGCTCCTTTGCACGTGCACAGCACGTGCCACCACCCTTACATAATTCCCATTCCTTCTCCAGAATCCACAAACCGTTACTTGCATACATAGTTTTCTTTTCCTCGATTCCTTTTTAGAATAAAATCCCATCACCGGTAAGCCCGAGATACGATCGCCAGAAAACACCACCTAAATCTCCGGCTCCAGGTCATATTCTTAGATCCATGTTTAACTGTATTTTTATGTATGCGTTTGTGTGTATGTTTTAATGCAAATAGATTAGGTAGATTGATTGAATGGTACGTGCTTGTGCTGTGATTTTGATGGGATTCGGGGTTTAAGAATTTTTTGGGATTTATTAAAATGGGCTGTTAAGATTTTGTGTCATTGAGGGAGTTTCGTGATGGGCCATAGAGAGGTGGTTTTATTGTTTTTATTGGAGAAGTCTGGAACTATAGAGGATTTATGGATGAAAAAGAAGTTTTTAGTGGCCTTTGAGTGATTAGTTTGGTTTCTGAAGAGGATCGGTAAATGGGTCTTGTAGGCATGCAGTTTTGGCTAGGTTAATTTTTTTTGAGTTGTGGTGTATGATGTCAATTGTTGGAGAAGTTGAAGGAAAGGTGCTGCTAGGTGCTTGATGTGTTTTGGATTGGCAGGAGAGTTTTGGGAGGTTTAGTGACGGTGTTTAATTGTTTAGAAAGAAAGAGGAATATGTTTAGGAATATAGAATGCGTGAGGATTTTGACTGTGGATGGAGTTGGGGCTGTGTTTTTACAAACAATGGATGTACTGGGAACCTCCCTTTTGCCTTTTGTTTCATGAGCTCCACATGAGACCCTGAGTCCGTGTCGGTTGCTTAGGACGTGGTCAGATTGTAAGTTATATCTTTTCCAGGCCTGTATGTACTGGTGATTTGATAGCGGGGGAGGGGGGGGTATTTGGAAGATGGTCCATATGCCAATTAAACCATGAGAATATGCAGTAGATGGAGGAGAATGTATTTTGATTTTAGTATTATATGAAACTTCATAAGTCTCAAGTTAACAGTTTCATTTTAAGGATGCATAAGTCATCCTCTTTCTTAATAATATTAAGTGAGATCAGTAGTTCCCTGTTGAGCTTGAAACTTTTCTTCTATTTTATTTGAATGACCTTATGGATTTAATTGGTTTCTGAAAAAAATTAGAATTTAAGCATCCATTAGTAATCAGTGCTTGATTGACTCAGCTAAGAGACATTCAGTGCTAATGAGCAGTTCTTATGGAAACAAATTTGTTCTGATTTTTTTCGCTCCTAAGTGCAGAAATGTATAACAATGTGGGACCTCAGCCTGGGGTGCCAAGACCTCCAACCAACCCCCAGCCCAATCCATTTGGGAATTCCTTCTACGGAGCTGGTTCAGGACTTATGAAAGGTGGGCTGGGTGCATATGGAGAGAAAATTTTGGGCTCAAGTTCTGAGTATGTACAAAGCAATGTAAGTAGCAGCATTCTGAGGCTTTTATGTCAAATCATTGTGGTTTAAGCTTGCTGTTAGCCAAATGCTTCCGTTCTGGTTAAGCATGCAGTTCAGATGTGATTTATGTTGGACACCTCGAAACCTCATGCCATGTCTTTAAACCACTGGCATTGCACCAATTCATTCCTCTTTTACATAAATGTTATGGGTTCATTTTAGAAATTTTTTCAATGAAAAGAAAGATAAAATTTTCTATTCCCATTTCAACATTTCATTCTTGGGAAGATTAGATTGTTGTACTTTAGTTTGATAACTATGTGATTTTAACTGACATTTTCTTTTAAATAAACAGATAAGTAGATACTTCTCTGATCCACAGTACTATTTCCAAGTGAATGACCAGTATGTGAGGAACAAACTGAAGGTTGTTTTGTTTCCATTTCTGCACAGGGTAACTTATCTAATCTAATGCTTTTTTCTAGCCCACACCATTTTTTTCATATTGTTGTGAACTTTTGTCCTTACCATGCTTTTCCCAGGGACATTGGATGAGGATAACCGAGCCAGTAGGGGGCAGGCTTTCCTATAAACCCCCAATCTATGATATAAATGCACCAGACTTGTACATTCCATTCATGGCATTTGGTACCTATGTTGTTCTTGCTGGCTTGTCGTTGGGACTTAATGGAAAGTAAGTAGATTATATTCTCCTGTCAACCCAGCTTAACCTTAATAACTACTACATGTGCTGCCAGTAAGCTTTATCACTTTTCTGTGTTGGATGCATCTATGAATATCACCTCTGTTAACCCTAGTTGCAGTAATCATATGTTGGCAATTGTGAGTGACAGTGTTGCTTAATGTTATCACTCTCATCCCCTGATCCTGCACTCCAGCTTCTTTGTCTTTCATATTTTTCTTCCTCTTCCATAATTTTTGTGCGCGTCCAGGGATATGTGTGCTTGTATCTGTAAGCTTTAATAAAGCAAGTAATTTCTCAGCCTGATGAACCATTAGTTGCATTACATCTTTGATTCCACCAGATCTTCTATTTCATTTTCTTTTGCCCTTAACTTCATTTATCTGAGATCAAGTTAATTCCATTTGATGCTAGGTTTAGCCCAGAAGCTATCAATTGGCTGTGGCTGGTCTGGACAGGATGCTTTGTCCAAACCAGCCAAAAAATATCTGGAATTGGATCACATCATTGAACTTCAACTTTCTTTATCTTTAATTTGGAAATTAATTTCACGCTCTAAGCTCTGAAGTTTAACATTTGATTCCAGATTTAGCCCAGAAGCTCTCAATTGGCTGTTTGTCAAGGGATTGCTCGGCTGGTTTATGCAGGTTGCATTGCTCAAAATGATACTCCTTTCATTGGGTAGCGGGGAGGCGCCCTTGTTAGACATTGTTGCATATGCTGGGTATACCTTCACAGGCATGTGTTTTGCTGTCCTTGGAAAGATCTTATCTGGATACTCTTACTACATTTTGATGCCATGTGCCTGCTTATGCATGGGAATTTTCTTGGTGAAGACAATGAAGAGAGTACTTTTTGCAGAGGTGAGGAGCTTTGATTCTAGCAGACACCATTTTCTCTTGCTCCTCATCGCTTTGGTTCAGTTCCCATTTTTCGCATGGCTTGGCAATGTTGGTGTCAATTGGTTTCTCTAAACTGCTCTGTTATGTTGTAGAAACATGTATTTGTATAGTTATGAAATATCAAATTTTTTTGGTATATTAGCTGATTTCGAGGTTATTGTTTTTGCTGATAAGCATGTGAATCCACTGCTCTTTTCATCCACTTTGAAATCTGGGAAAGTCTGTTGTTTGATGTGTTGAGAAAATGTGAGTTTCAACATTACAGATAATAAATTTATCCTATGGATAAATGGACATTTGTTCAACACTTGAAATGCATTAATGAAGAGTACAGATTATGACACCTTCTCCTTCGCTGGAACCACTGATTAGGAAGTGGAAGCTTGCCTCACTGGACTTTATTATAAGCTCGAGCACATGGAATTTTTATGATGAACCGTTGTGAATTATCAGTAACTTCTCAAGTGCTGTGATCTTGCTGCTCGACACACTCTGTGTTTGCCCTTTGCCCTCCTCTGCAAAACCGAATGTTTGGTGGACACCTTAAGCAATTGTGGGCAAGGTTGGCTCTAACTGCCACTGTCCCGTTAATAAACTGTGGTGGAAGATTTCCTATCAGAAAATTGCCTTCTAAGAGCAAGCTTCTCCATGAACTCCCCAGTTTGGCTCCATATTCTAGTGGGATTCGTCCAGAGAACAGATTATGGGATAGATCAATTGATGATAAATTCGCTATATTAACCAAGCTGATGGGCAGATGACCATGCAACCTGTTAGCGTGTGCGTCCAGCACACGAAGCTGTAAACCTTCCCTAGGGTATGTCATTGGCTCCATTTCCGTGAATTGATTATTTGAGATGTTAAGGCGTTCCACCAGTGGCAAAGTGAGAATTTCCTGACGAATGAGACCTGAAAGCCTGTTATCACTCAAATCTAGTACTGTGAGGTGTTGGAGGACGCTCACAGGTGAAACGTGTCCTGATAGTACATTATGGCTCAGCGACAATTTTCTCAAGTTCATTGGAAGATTGGGCACGATTCCATCTAGATTGTTGCTACTAAGATCCAATGTGCTCAGCTGCCACAATGAGGAGAGGTCTGGAATTCTGCCAGACAATGCATTGTTTGACAAGCTTAACTGCTCCAAGCTTCTCAAAGTTGTAATATCGGCAGGAATTTTGCTAGAGAGGTTGTTCTGTGACAGGTCTAAGATTTGAAGATGCTTGAGATTAATGATTCCTTGAGGTATTCTCCCAGTGAAGAGATTTTGAGGCAATGATAGTCTGGTGAGCTTTTGAAGGTTGGCTATGGTTTCTGGTATTGGCCCTCGAAAGTTGTTTTTGCTTATCCTAAGGGAGGTAAGCTCTGTGAGATTCCCGATCGATGCTGTTAGAAAGCCATCATACCCAGCAGGATCAAGATCAATTGCCATTATACGGTTGGCCGATTTGTCTGTAGGGAATGTGCACAAGATCCCTTGAAATAACCCTGCAGCCTCACATGGATCAAATGCGAAATCCCAGCTATGGAGGTAGGAATACCTCACAATCGAGACGGGATCGACGGCCTGCATCAGTGCCTGAAGGGCTTCAACATCTGATTTCAATGTTACTGAATGAACTCGAGATGGTATATGGAGTAGAACTATGGTTACAGTGACAGAAAGCAAGCAAGAAGAAAGGAGGGAGCGCAGTTGTTTGGCCATTGGTTCAAGGGAAGGCAGGCGATCTAAACTTTCGATGGTTTGCTTGGCTATCAAAGACTTCGCACACTTATAATGGCATTCTGATAATAGATGATTCATGACTATTTCATTACAAGAAAGTGGCTAGCCATGCCAAGAAAGTGATTTAGAAACCTTTAAAGAATGATTTCAAGGTGGTCATTCCACTTGAAACCATTTCAACTACCCTTCTTTAGAAAAACAAGATTGTGATCCTCAATTTTAAATAAAAAACAGCATGAGAAATGTTCTTTCAAGGAAGAAATTCAAAGACTCTGACCCACTAGAGGTAATTTAGCAAACAAGGTGCCATTGTCATCCATTGAACTGCACCAAACATTAGCTTCATGTTCAATTTTGTATTTGCAAGCACAACCCGAAATTTGACTCTGTTTTGAGAGTTATAACCCTCCCACAATCAAATTAATATGGCTCCCAATCCTCCCCCATTAAATGGCAATGCTTGCTTAATTTATCATTTCGACTGATATGCATTTCCAGGGAAAGAGTAACCCTAGCGAGCAACAATCCATATACTTAGAGCTAGTAATATCCTGGCACACAGATATACATGCAATAGCTGAGAATCATACATTGAGCTATTACAATCAAGAGCACTGATTGATGTGATTGCTCTTTCAAATGGAAAAAAGAACTAACAAAAACAACAATATATAGGATAACGTGGAAAATGAATCCCCAGAGCTGACTGTGATGCTACTCTCTAGTCCTTAAAATGCAGAGTTTCATGCCCGTGTATGCAAATACTTACTATATAATATATACATACATCAATGCCTACGGGAACTTAGAGAAAGCATGTATAGTTCCTCAAAGTTGAACTCAAAAGTGCTGAGTTCAACACCCCAAGTTCAGCCAAGATCAGGCACAGTTAAGTACTCGTCATCATCGTCTGAGATTTCAATTCTAGGCTTCTTATGGGGCATGCTGGATTTGGTGGGTCTGCATGAGTTCACATTGGTTGGTGGTGAGATTGGCAATTGAGGAACTTCAGCTGCTGCTAGAGCTTCTTGAGGAAGTTGCTCACCGAAAAGACCCATGTCAGCTAGCCACTCAAACTCTCCTAACTCAAGTTGCTCTTTCTGCACAGGAAAGAAACAAGAAAGTTACGAAAGGACATTGACATTTGAGCGACAATGCTCAATCCAACAGCTTTGACATCAATTATTTTTCGTCATCATATAACAGGAAAATGAAAAAACATTACCCTACATTTCACGAAGGCAAGGTTGGGTGCTCAGAGAGGTCATTGAAATGCAAAATCAGAAAGTAACTGCTAGTTTCCATATTTAGAGAGCTACTATAGCTTCCTTGTTCTCCGAGAGACAGATTATCTTGGGTTGGGATTAGGGCAAACTATATTTGGAAGAACTATATACCATTATACAGTCAATCAATAGTCCATGTCCTAAGATCTTGGGCAGGCAATTCCCACTTTATCCCAATCTTTTCATTCTTTGGGAAGACAATATTGGATGTAAACAAAATCCAAGGGAATGTATTTAGTCCTCACAAAAGCTTCTTATTACCTTGTCAGTGGATGATTCAAACTCGGAAAACTGTAGCAAGTCATCAACTGCCCATGAAGTGGCGAAGCTCGATGTTTGCTGTGCAGGGATTTTCATGGGAGTTTGCTGTGCGCTCTGATTTGGTGGCCCTGAAGAATTCGTCTGCGTGTCCTTGGAGCAACTCGAGCTTAAAGCCACTCGGATTCCAGTGGCCAGAAACCGCTGGTGATTCGCAGAAAGGCTACCAGCTGAATGGATTGGTTCATCACAATCCCGGCAAAAGAGGGCCCTGTCTTCAACACAGAAAATGAAAGCCGCCTTCTCCTGAAAAATCAAATAAATTAGAGACACAGATGAGAAACACCTCCCAATCATAAGAATAAAAATTCATGGACATACGAAAACTCAACGAAGAGCATTAAGCCTCTCATTTGATAATTAAAACTAAAATTGAGAATTTTACATATCAAGTAACTTCATCTGTTATTCAAAAAACATAAAAGGAACCCCTCATAGATTAACCCTTAATAAGTGGACAGAACCTGCAAGGCCTCATCTTCTCATCGGCTAATGTAGGCCGCCTAGGTGTCTTTTGTAATTGAATTCAAGATGAATGCCTCAACTACACATTCCTAGCTGGTCCCTTTTCCATAGACTAACCCTGAGAAACTCTATCTCTTTCAATTTAACTTTTCTCTCTCCTATGAATCACCATAAACATCATTCAAGAAATTGATTCTACAATCATCATTCAAGATCTCAACCTTCAGCAATGATTCCTTAGGGCTTTCCCCTTCTTATGTCTTCTTGGAACTCAGAAGGAGTACAAGTAAATAAATAAATATACATGCTCAAATTCCATATTTTGCAAACACAAAACAATTAGCCATAGATAGATCACAAATGCAATAGGTTCACCTAATAGTCGAGAATTAAATAATTATACCAAAGGTGATAAAGAAAAGTACTTGGCATATATCACATGGAGGCAGCTTGTTGGAGAGGCACTGGAGAAGAAGCCTTTGGTGCTTGCTAGCAAGCTTGTTTGCTGCATGAACTTCTATGTCACATTTAGCACAAAGTGCAGCCTCATCAGCACAACAAATCACTGTGGCGGGTGCTTTCTCACACACATCACACTGAATCTTCATCTTGCTTAAAACAGATCAAACCTCCTCCTCTCTTTTAGCAGATACTCACTTGGTTACACCTTCTCCAGTTTCTCTCTACCTTTTAAGTGAACTCAAAATACAGTAAATGAGACAGTGAAACATATGTTTCAAAGTAGCTCAAAAAACAGCCTGAAATGATAATAATCTTTTTCCCAAGAAACTACTGGCCAAACAACAAGAGAAAGAAAGAGTTTGGCCACGAAGAAAAAGGAAAGAACAGAAGAAGAGAAGAAAAACTATGAGAAGGTATAATAATAGAAATGGAAGATGGGAGCTTTGTGAAGTACTGTATAATGCAAGCAAGAATCTGTGGAAGATACAGAAAGAGGAGTGTTTGGTGGAGAAACCAAGAAGCTGAGTGTGTGCAGATAAGGCTCAGAGATTTTGCGAATCAAAAACTCAAAGCCCTGTGCATGACATCAATGCATTGTGGGGTCGGACCTCCATGTGTGGATGTAGTTTTGTCAGCAAAGAGCAAGTACTTAAAGGTGAATGAAGAGTGCATCGCGTGCAACATTCGTCTCCAATCTATTCATGAATCTTCAATCTATTCATGAATCTTCAATTTGATCCTTAAACTATTTTTCTCTATTGGGTCATTAATGTAATTACATTCCTTCTTTATCTTCTTTTGCTCATGTACATTAATATTTTTTTTTGTTTTATATATATATATATATATATATATATATAAAATACTATTTTGTACAGACTTTAACAATATTTTTAATGAATTATGATAATTTAATAAAAGATTACTCCGTTGAGAAATTCTACTACAGAAGAAATAAAATTGATAAAATGAATTATCTCAGGATTTAATTGAAAATCAGCTAATACATGAAGGATGAAAACGAAGTTTCCCCTTAGTTTTTCTTTTGATGGATTGAAAATCAATATCACGTGATTTTGCACGGCCGGGGACGGCGGCTTGCTACAGGTTGCCGCCATTCCAGTGGGGACTGTTTTGCACGCGCCTCCAGTGCACGTAAAGTAGACAATTCGTCCAGCTGCTGCTTTGCTCCGACAAGAGCCCCGTGGGTTCTTCTTCCATTTTAATCTCCTTTTCCAGCTCATCACAACAACTTTTGTCTTTTGTTATAAATAATACACATAAAATTTTCTCTTCGGTTGCGTATAGTTAATATCATGTAACAGAAAAATATATATATATATATATATATATATATATATGTTTTTATTATAGTTTGGGGGTAATTTTTGTATTTTTAAAATAAAAAATAAAAAAATAGCGAGGACAGTGAGACATATCTCATATATATTTTCTGTTTTAGAGGTATTAAAGTTTATTCCAAAACGATTCTAGATATAAAATTATAAGTAAAGATTTGAATTTATATTTCTTATGCTTTCTATTTTCTTAATTTTTATTTTGACATTATTTGGAAACCCTTTTTATTATAAGTGAATGGAAGGGTTGATTTCTTAATTATAGTTTTTTAAAAAAGATTAACAAAATTAATTAGATATTAACCCCGTTTGTTTTTATAGTTGGAAAATGTTTTTGTAAAAAATTAAAAATAGTTTTTGTGTTTTTAGATCGCTTTGATATATTAATATTTAAAATAATTTTTTTTTAAAATATATTTTTAAGTGAAAAATAATCATTATCACAATACCGAACATGTTAAATTTAAAAATTAAAAGATTTTAAATTTAAAAAACTTATTTGATTTAAAAATCAAGGTAAATAAGGATTTCCAACGAATAGATGTGATGGATTTTTTTTTCTAGTGCAAGAAATCGAGATGACTAAACTTTCCATTTATATAATTAATTATTTACTTTTATGCTTGCTTTTCTCGATTTAACATTATAATACTGTCTTTCAAACCTATCATGTTCACGTAAACCCTAATTGATGTTCATGTAGAAACCATCAAAGCCTCATCAAGATCGCCTTAAAGAGCACTCTAAGTTAGCTCCCTTCTAACAAGAACCTTTAATGCCTACCTTGCTTGTCTCAACAAGAAGCATTTGACCTAGCTGGACAGCTCTCTTTCTTCCTGGGTGGTTGGATATTTTATTCTCCACCTTCTCTCCCTTCTTCTTCCTATAGTTGGGCCTATCGAGGATTAGGCGGAGAACGGTGCTAACTTCTTCACTAATGACAGGAGACCTTTCGAGGCGGCCTCGAGATAACAGTTCGGTCACCGTAAAGTGCCTGAGGGTTCACCGAAGATGATCATAGGGAGTAAACAGAAAGTACACTTGGAACTTTAATTCCAAATAGAAATGGTTCCGCAGAAAGTCACAGTCTTAGTACATAGTTGGGATTAGGGTGGAGAGATGAGAGTAGTTGTGAAAGGACGAGGAGTACAAATAGCCACCAATGACCCAAACGAGCACTGTTCCATCTCCATCGACCACTCCAACCCAGCAGTCACTATATATCCATCCATCAGTCCAAGCTACCAGCCACAAAGTAATTACTGGTGTATGTCTTTTCCTTGATAGGCAAAATCTAGGATTTAAAGTTGTTCCTCCATCTTCTCCATTTCTCTAGCTGTGCCCCGCCTTTAGGAATTGAAATTGTCTTCATCTTCCTGATTAAATTTGTTTTTTTCCCATTCCCTTTTACAGTTTATATTGATACAGAATGAATTGAGAAATAATTAGGAGGCTTAACTTAATAGTTAGCCAACCCTTTCTATATATATGAGTAGGGCAATATACAATAGTAAAGATGGAGATTACCACATAAGAATATGACTACAATATTTCCTATATAGTTACATTCTATAATACGCCCCCTCAAGCTGAGGGTGGAGGAGCAACCCGAAACTTGAATCTAAAAGCAGTAAACGAAGAAGCAGGAAGTGGCTTAGTGAAGACATCGACAAGTTGATCCCGAGAGGAAATAAAACGAATCTGAATCTCCTTCTTCGCAACTCTATCTCGGACAAAATGATAATCAATCTCAATATGTTTTGTGCGAGCATGGAATACAGGGTTGGCGGACAAATAAGTGGCACCAAGGTTGTCACACCAGATAATAGGGGCAGAAACAGTCGGAATCTGAAGATCTGTTAACAAGTACTGAAGCCAGATAACTTCAGCCGTGCCATCGGCTAAGGCTTTGTACTCAGCTTCCGTCGAAGAACGAGCAACAGTGCGTTGCTTACTCGATTTCCA
>Ga0325411_1000228_pt1 | contig 56162 bp, 39 predicted proteins | sample PopdelMetagenome_13_FD_206181 | JGI IMG/M metagenome (GOLD analysis project Ga0325411, IMG submission 206181) | Populus deltoides microbial communities from Bellville, Georgia, United States - Xylem-PdIQD-R4 | ecosystem: Host-associated > Plants > Phyllosphere > Stem > Wood/Secondary xylem... | reverse complement strand
GGAAAGCATAGGAGGCGCTGCAAGAAAAGAGGGCTGCACTGCCGGAGAAGAAGAAAGCTGGACTGCTGGTGCTGCAGAATTTAAAGATGTATGTGGCGGCTGTTCCATTGAAGAAGGGAGGCTGGGAAGCTGTGAGAAAAGTAGATTTAATTTATTTTAGGGTTTTATGGCTCTGATACCAAGTTGAGAATAATGGAATGTGTTGGGTTGTGCCTTAGCCAACCTTCCTATTTATATAGAGGCAGCAGAACACTGCAGTAACTGTAATGATTATAACATCCTATATTAATTTCCTATTCTGATAGATACATGAGTAACTGTAATGATTACAACATCTTATATTAATTTTTTATTTTCATAGATACATGATATACATTCTATAATATGCCCCATCAAGCTGAGAGTGGGGGGATCAACCCGAAGCTTGAACCGAAAAGCAGTAAAGGATGCAACAGGAAACGGTTTAGTGAAGACATCGGTAAGTTGATCCCGAGAGGGAACAAAATGAATCTGAATTTCTTTCTTGGCAACACGGTCACGGACAAAGTGATAATCCACTTCAACATGCTTAGTACAAGCATGGAAGATAGGATTTGCTGAGAGATAGGTAGCACCAAGATTATCACACCAAATGGTAGAAGCAGAGACTGAGGGAACCTGCAAATCTGTTAACAAGTATTAAAGCCAAATGACTTCAGTGGTACCATCAGCAAGGGCTTTATACTCAGCCTCAGTAGAGGAGCGAGCAACAGTGCGTTGCTTGCTAGATTTCCAAGAAATCAGCGTTTGACCAAAAAAGACAAGATAGCCGCCCGTAGACTTGTGATCATCAATATTACCAGCCCAATCTGCATCTGTAAAGCCATATAGAGCAAAGGAGGAGCCTCAAGTGATATGGAAACCATAAGATGCTGTACCTTTAAGATAGCGTAAAATACGTTTGACAACGGCCCAATGGGAATCTGTAGGAGCATGCATAAACTGACAGACTCTGTTAACAGCAAAGCATATATCTGGACGGGTGAAGGTAAGATATTGAAGAGCACCCACGATTTGACGAAATCATGTAGGATCAGAGAATGAATGATCCGGTAATAAAATGACTTTCGAAGGGGACACTGGAGTATCAACTGGTTTGCAGGAAGTCATACCAGCTCGGGTAAGGATGTCAAGAATATATTTATGTTGACGCAGCATTAAACCCATACCGGTAGACTGAACTTCAATACCCAAAAAGTAGTGAACAACACCTAAGTCACGAAGCTTGAACTCAGAGCTGAGTAATTGTATAAGGTGATGGAGCATAGCAGAGTTGCTACCCGTGAGCAGAATATCATCAACATACACCAGGAGATAAAAGATATTAGTACCATCAGATAAGATAAACAAGGAGGTGTCAACCTTGGAAGCTCGAAAACTGATGGAGAACAAAAAATCACTTAGACGAGTGTACCATGCTCTCGGTGCCTGTTTCAAACCATACAATGATTTGTGCAATCTGCACACATGAGATGGAAGAGAAGAGTCAACAAAACCTGGAGGCTGTTTCATGTAGACCTCTTTAGTAAGAACACCATTGAGGAAGGTGTTATGAATATCAAGCTGATGAATCTTCCAATTTCGCGAAACCACGATAGAGAAAACCAATCGGACAGTGGCCTGCTTAATAACTGGACTAAAGGTTTCAGAATAATCAATACCTTCCTGCTGGGTAAAACCTCTAGCAACAAGGCGCGCTTTATAGCGCTCAATACTTCCATCAACACGACGTTTGATCCGATATACCCATCTACTGCCAACAACGTTCATAGAAGAATGAAACGGAACAAAAGACCAAGTGCGATTTGAGCCCAAAATAGCGATCTCATCACACAAAGCATTATGCCAAACTGCATACCGGTCAGCATCAGAAAATGCAAAAGGCTCAAAAGAAAGAGAATGCAGTACCCGTGTGGAGGCAGAGGTGGCGGCAGCGGAAGCAGCCAGGTTTGCTGTCTTCGGCTGCCGCGGTCTAAGAGTCATAGGATGGCTGCTGCGTGGTGGTGGAGATGCAGGGGAAGATGGTGGCAGTGAGGAGACCTGTGGCAGCTGATAAGAAGATAAATCAACCATAAGTTACAGATCTGCAGTAGAGGATGATAAAGAAGCAGCCTCTAGCATAGGACTGTCAGCAGAGGAGGGGCTGTTGGCAGAGACCGAATTTGCAGGAATGCTGGCCAGGGTGGGTGAAGTAGAGGAGGGGCTAGAGAGTGCCCCAAGACCATGAGGAGAGGAGATCAATTTACAACTTAAACCTGCATCATAAGGGTTAGATAAACAAGCATGTGATGATGGCCAAGGGATGGTCGGGAGCTGTGATCGAGTGGCTGTTTGGAGTGGCAGAGCTGTGTGCTATGGGTTGTTTGGGTGGCTGATGGAAGTGGGTGGTGGTGGGTGGTTTAACAAGTTTGAAAGGGTAACAGTAGCGAGTGGGATGGGGGTTGTGGTGGAAACTTTTGCAATCTGTTCAGAATTATCAAAAGGAAACATATGTTCATGGAAACGGACATGACGGAAAATATAAATACGGTGAGATGCAATGTCAAAACATCGATAACCAAGATGGGAGGAACTATATCCAAAGAACACACATGGAGAGGAACAAAAATCCAATTTATGATTATTATATGGACGCAGAAAAGGAAAACAGAGACACCCAAAAGTATGCAGAAAATGATAATCAGGAGATCGGTGAAATAAACAATCAAACGGAGAGCAATGGCCAAGAACAGGAGTAGGCATGCGATTTATAAGATAAATAGAGGTTTTAAAAGTATAATTCCAAAATCGAAAAGGTGCTTTACATTGCCCTAAAAGAGTAAGACCTGCTTCCACAATATGCCTATGACGATGCTCTACTGTGCCATTTTGTTCATGAGTGTGAGGACAAATCAGACGATGATGAATACCAACAGTCTGAAAAAATATGGATAATTTGCGGTATTCACCACCCCAATCAGTTTGAATAGATTTTATTTTTAATAAAAATTGACGTTCAACGAGAGTCTGAAATTGATGAAAAACAGAGTAAACATCAGACTTCGCAACGAGAGGATAATACCATACATATTTAGTATAAGCATCAACAAAGATAACAAAATAATGATAGCCATCTGAAGAAAAAAGAGGAGCAGGGCCCCATACATTACTAAAAATTAATTCAAGCGGAGTAGAAGTTTTGTAACTCGTAGGTCCTAAAGACAAACGTGATGATTTTCTTAAAGGACAACTTTGACATTGAAAATTAAGACGTTTGTTGTTACAAATAATCTTATTTTTCGAGATTAACAATTGAAAAATACGTGTAGTAGGATGACCTAGTCGATGATGCCATAAATTGGCAGAGGCGGAAGTGCAGGGAGACCAATAGGCTTGAGGAACTGACGTGACAGAAGACTTGGTAAGGGCATAAAAACCATCTTTACTCTGACCTGAGAGAAGGATTTCATGGGTGTTGAGATCCTTGACATAAAACATGAGGGTGAAATTCAAAATAAACATTATTATCAAGATAAAATTTCTGAACAGAGAGCAGAGGTTTCGTAATTGCAGGAATATGAAGAACATTAGATAAGGTGAAAGAACGATGTGGTGTATATATTTTTGTATGACCGAGATGAGATATAGGGAGACCCTTACCATCACCAACATGCAAATTATCATTAACAAGATACGGTTCTGAAGCAGTTAAGGTGGCAAGATCAGGTGTGACGTGTTGATTAACACTGGTATTCGGAAACCAATCAATAGAACCAGTTGAGGAGAGATTGCGCTGCACCAGATTGGCAGTAGGCTGTTGCCCATAACCTCGCTGCTGGAATTGAGGGCAATGGGGAGCTGTATGGCCGAAATTCTGACACATTTAGCAGTGTGGATTCTACCCCCTATTACGCTGCCAAAAGCCCTACCTATTGTCACCGAAAAAGGAGTTTTGGAAGCTGCGGTGATCAGGTCTGGAGCCAGCAAATCGGTTGCCTCTGCTGTTGGACTGGTTGGGATGCTAGCCACCGTTGAAGCGGCCCCTGCTGCGGCCAGAATTGCCAAAAGTCTGACGCTGCGCAAAAAGAGCAGAAGATGGAATGCTGGGTGTGGGCAGCAGAGGAGCATGTATGGCAGCAAAAGATTTATGAAGAAATTCATGTGTGAGGAGATGGCTGTGAAGATCTGCATATGATAAAGGTTCAGCCTTGGTAATAAGACTGGTAACTAAGTCTTTAAACTCTCCCCGAAGACCACGAAACATATATAAATTGAAATCTTGAAGTGAAACTGGCCGACCAGCAGCGGCCAATTCATCAAATAAGGCTTTTGTTTTTTTGCATAAATTGAGTTACTGATTCATCACCCTGTTGAAGATCCTGAAGAGAGCCGTGAAGTTGCATAATACGAGAGTTTGAGGTAAAAAGCGAGAGCTCGCTCAAGAGTGCCCCAAGCTGAACAAGAACTTTGACAGCCAATAACAAGATGCAAAACTTCCATAGATAGGGAGGAAAGAAGAGCACTTAGAATGAGTTGGTCCTGTTGTTTCCAGGTTTGAAAAAGCGGATTTACCTAAAGAGAGATACCATCATGGGCAAGAACATGTGTTGATGGACATGTGTTGGAGCCATCAACAAAACCAAAAACTCCTTGGCCTAGGAGATAAGGCAGCATCTGCATACGCCAATATAAATAATTGGTGTTTGTTAATTTGAGGGAGATGACTTGATGAGAGTGAGAAAGGGAGATAATGCTTGCGACAGTAGAGGCAGCAGAGGCAGCAGACGTGGGCTGCAAGAGGAGGCGTTCACCAGCCATGACAGAGGAGAATCCAGGTGGTGACGCAGCAGAGGAAAGCATAGGAGGCGCTGCAAGAAAAGAGGGCTGCACTGCCGGAGAAGAAGAAAGCTGGACTGCTGGTGCTGCAGAATTTAAAGATGTATGTGGCGGCTGTTCCATTGAAGAAGGGAGGCTGGGAGGCTGTGAGAAAAGTAGATTTAATTTATTTTAGGGTTTTATGGCTCTGATACCAAGTTGAGAATAATGGAATGTGTTGGGTTGTGCCTTAGCCAACCTTTCTATTTATATAGAGGCAACAGAACACTGCAGTAATTGTAATGATTACAACATCCTATATTAATTTCTTATTCTGATAGATACATGAGTAACTGTAATAATTACAACTTTCTATATTAATTTTCTATTCTGATAGATACATGATATACATTCTATAATAATGGTTGATACAAACTTCCCACTCCAATGTCTTTATTTGTTAAAGAATAACTATGAAATTTAGTGTATTCACATGAAAGCTTGACTATGTTTCCAAGAAGTGTGAGAAACAGTTGGAAAAGGTTTTGAAGAGCTTATAAATGGAGCAATGTTGACTTTATCCCAAAGAAAGGCTATGAAAAAGGCAATGTCTAGATGATGCCATTTTTGAGATAGTGGCTTACGCAACCACCACCAAGCAAGCATAAGAAGTTTTATAACAATAAAATCAAGGAGTTGGTTATGTAAGAAAGGTACGCCTATAAAAGTTACGAGGTGAATTTGAAAAATTACATATACTTAAATCAAAGAGTATTCCAAATTACTTTGCTAAAGTGTTAGCCATATACAATCAGATGAAAAGATATGGGGAAAAGATGGAAGAAATACATGTGGAAGAGAAGATCCTACGCTCACTGCAAAAGAAATTTCATTATATGATGGTCGCAATAGAGGAATCACAAAATATGAATTTTTTTTACAATTTAAAGTCTCATGGGAAAACTATAAGCATATAAAGAAAGAGTAACCGAAATTCAAGAAGACATAGGTGCACAAGCACTCTTTTAAAAATTCTCTACAAAAGAGAAACAAGATGGCTCTAGATATGCCCAAGGAGGTAGAGGATGTGGAAAAGGCAGAGAAAAATAAGGAAGAGACAGATTTGAAAGAGGAGGCTAAGGCAGCTTCAACAGGTCAAATGGTTGATCGATTGAAACTAACCAGTCAACCAGTTCCACAGAAAGTAGCAATCCGAGACCCAGATTTTACAAAACAAAAATCAAGTGTTATATTTGTTAAAGAATAGGTTATTATGCCAGGGATTACTGGAATCCAACCAAAATGGTTGAAGAGAATGCCTATCTAGTAGTAGAAGAGGAGAAAAAAGACACCATATTACTAGTCTATGATGAAAGAATGAAAACCAAAGAAAACATGTGGTATTTAGATAATGGATCCAACAATCACATAAGTGGAGACAAAGACAAGTTTATAGAGCCTGATGAATCAATTAGAGGTAATGTCACCTTTGCATATTATTCAAAGGTTTCCATCAAGGGGAAATGTAGAATTCTTATTCAAATGAAAGACGATAGTCATTAATTTATTGGTGATTTTTATTTTATCCTAACTATAAAAAGTAAATATATTGAGTTTAGGATAATTATTGGAGAATGATTGTGAAATTATGATGAAAAATCGTTCATTGACAATACTTAATACTCATGAAACTATAATTGCAAAGGTAACCATGATAAAGAACAAGATGTTTTTGCTAAACATAGAGACAAATGTGCCTAAATATCTAAAGACATGTGTGAAAGATGAGACTTGACTTTGACATATGAGACTTGGGCATGTAAACTTTAACAACTTGAAGATGATGATGCAAAAAAAGATGTTGAAGGGTTTACCATCTATTGAACATCCAAATCAGTTATGTGAATGATGTTTAGTGAGCAAATAATTTCTCAAGAGCTTTTAAAAGGAGTCTGTATCTATATCAAGCCAACCCCTACAAGAGATACATGCAGATGTATGTGGTCTTATTCAACCATGCTCATTTGGTAGAAATTTGTATTTTTCTATTTTTTATTTATGATTATAGCAGAAAAAAATAGATATACTTCTTAAAAGAAAAAAAAATATAATGTATTTAATTGTTTTAAAAAGTTTAAGGCATTAGTTGAAAAAGAAAGTGATTATTCTATCAAATCACTGATGACAAATAGGCAATGAATTTTGTTTTAATAAGTTTTATGAAGATCAAGGTATAAAAAAGATTCCTAACAGTGCCTAGATCCCCACAACAAAATGACATGTTAGAGAGAAATATTAAAAACATCCTCAATATGGTGAGAAGCATGCTAAAAACTAAGAAGATGCCAAAAATGTTTTGGGATGAAATTGTATATTATGTTGTTTACTTGTTAAATAAGTGTTCTATGAAAGGCTTGAATGACATGACTCCACAAGAGGCAAATAATAGAAGAAAGCCAAGTGCTACTCACTTGAAGGTGTTTGGGGGTATTGACTATGTTCGTGTAGATGATCAAGCTAAATGATAAGAGAAAAAAGATGATCTTTTTAGGTTATGATCAAAAGTTCAAAGGATTCAAGCTTTACAACCCTAATAAAGGAAAGATAATGATTAGTAAGGATGCCAAATTTAATATATACAAAAAAAGAAGCATGAGATTGGAAGGTAGATGATGGTGAGAAGTATGACTTTCTACTAGTTCTTGATGAAGAGGAGGAGAAATATAAAGATCATTAAGAACTTATTAGACCTCCATAATCAAAAATAAACTCAACTTCACCTTTATCTTATTCTTTTAGTGGAAGTTCAAGTAACGGTAGCCCACCAAGAAATATGAGGAGCTTTGATGACTTGTATAAGGTAACGAATCCAATTGATAATGATCTAACACTATATTATCATCTTGTCATATATAAAGCTATAATATTTGAAAAGGTAATAAAAGATGAAAAATAAAGAATTGTTATGGATGAGAAGATTGTATCAATTGAGATGAATAACATATGGAAATTGGTTTTTAAACAAAAAAAAATCCAATAGGTATCAAGTAGATCTATAAAGAAAAGAAGAATTCCAAAGGAGAAATAGAGAGGTACAATGCGAGATTAGTAATAAAAGACTATACTCAAAAGCAAGGGATTGACTATGATGAAGTTTTTGCCTCAGTTGTTAGATTGGAGACCATTCGATTGATAATTGCAACAACTGCCTAACATAAATGGAAGATATACCAAATAGATGTCAAGTCAACCTTTCTAAATATTTTTCTTGAAGAAAAGGTAGATTGAGAAACGTAGTTATGATGTGAAGGGACATAAAAAAAATGTATTAAAGTTAAACAAAGTCTTGTGTGGATTGAAGCAAGCCCCAAGAGCTTGGTATAATCGCAGTCGCATTGATAGTTATTTCTTGAAGAATGGATTTGTAAAGTGCCCCCATAAATAACCTATTTATTTGAAGATTAAAGAAAAGTTGTGATACTTTAATTGTATGCTTGTATGTGGATGACTTGATCTTTACATACAATAACCCAAAGATGTTGTGGGACTTCAAGCAAGCAATGATCAAGGTGTTTTAGATGATATAAAATGGTTTTATGACCCACTACCTAAGGATTAAGATCAAACAATGAGAAAATAGAATCTTTGTAAATTAAGAGAAGTTTGCAAAAGAGATTCTTAAGAAATTCAAGATAGAAGATTATGAAAAAGTAAATAATCTGGTTGAGTGTAGAATGAAGTTGTCAAAGAATGATGGATGAGAGAAGATAAACTCTATGACGTAAAACTTATTAGCGTATATATGGAGACACTAGATCGATCTCACTTGAATGCAGCCAAGAGAATTTTCCGCTACATAAAAAAATATGAAATTAATGAAGGTATGTTTTATACTTCAAGTAAAAACTTCAATTTTATTGGCTACTCAGATAGTGATTGGGGTAGAGACTTGGATGAAATAAAAAGCACAATAAGATTTGTCTTTTTTATGGGAGATACATCTTTCATGGTCATCCAAGAAGCAATCGATAACAAAGCTATCAAGCTGTGAAGTTGAGTATGTTGTGTGCCATTTAATATGGTAAAGGAATATGCTGAAGCATTTAGGATTTCCTCAATAAAGTCTTATACAGATTTATATTGATAATCAATTGGCACTTGCATTGGCAAAAAACCTAGTGTATCATGAAATAAGTAAACACATCGATACACATCATCATTTTATCCGAGATCATGTGAAGAACAAAGAAGTTGAGCTGATATCTTACAAAACAAAAGATCAAGTTATAGATATCTTACAGAGCCATCAAAGGGTGAGACATTTACTAGATTGAAGTTCATACTTGGAATGACATCTCTCGATTGAGTTTAAGGGGAGAATTTGTTACGGTAAACTTGCTCCAGAAGGTTAAGAATGGAAAGCGCCGACCAATGACCAACAGCCACTAGCCACCTCCATCTATTCGCCTTCAAACTGTCACCAACCACCACCATTCACACTTGAAACTTTGATTTTTTTTCATGATGTTATTTTATGTATAAACAGACAGCTAGTTTATGGTTATTGTGTGTGGAAAATTAAGAGAGAAACACTAGAAAAAAAAAGAAAGGGTGAGAATTTGAGAGTTTTTTCAATACATGTAAAATTATGTTTTTTGAAATAAAGAAATATATTTTATCTCTCCTAGTATTTCTAAGCCACCTTCTGTTATTTCTCGCACCAACACAAACACCCGATCTTAGGCTTAAAATCATCTTTAACAAGAGATGATCGCAGTGCTTTCTAAAATCCTTAGTCAGTTTCCCATTGAATTTATCTACTACAACAACACCTCCTTCCACCTTTCTTACACTAATTTTCTCTTGATTGAGATTTGGTAAGCTGATCAAAAACACAAAACAGCTACTTAATCATTCATACTATAAGGTGAAGCATTGGTTACTATTGACTACAATCCTCAAATGGATTCCTTTCAATATGAAAATGTGTAATAAATCACTATTGATGCTTTCCAACAACTTAATCCATTCCTAGGATTTTTAATTTCGGATTTTAGAGCTCGGAATTGATGAGCCTCACCTGCGTAAATGGAAGAACTATTTGGATGGATACTTTGAACAATCAAGCATCATTTGCTTGAGTGAACACGAGAGAAGTCATTAGTATTTTTCCATCATGGAATTCTTTCCAAATATATACCTACAACGATAAGCATCAAATATCCATATTAGAATAATTACTAAAAAAAGGTATATTATAAAACACCCACCCAATAACATCATTAAACCCAGTTGACCCAAACTACTTATCTTCACTCGTTTCTACCACTATGACGGGCTGTACTTCTGTTGTACCTGTAAAATCATTTTAATAATCTATGAACCTATGACTGTAACAAGAAACGCTCATGGAAGAACTTATATGTTGATAATTGCTAGAAACTTAATAGAGGTATAGGAATTGCTGTAAAGCTAGAGAGTATAATAGAATTTCAATTTAAGATTTTCCTAGTTAAATATTTTGGTTTTCATCCTCTATTACCACACCCATCTATCATTTATTAATTCGATCCTTACTGGTCAATCAATCTTGTTGCATATCTTACTACGGTGAAACATAATTATCTTCAGACTTGCTGAGAATGTATCAGGTTGTCCTCTTAAAATGATGTTGTAACTATTTTTTTCAGAACTTGATAGGATCCCATAGAGAGTCACATTGCATAATATTAAAAGCATAGTCCATAACTAAAAAAATACTTTCTCCCCAAAAAGGCATGTTGAACTCATATTTTGCAATCCCTTTCAATATCTGATACCTGGGTGCTTCCAAGTCAGGAGTCTTATAAATCCTCAACTGTAAAATGTAAGATCCCGATGAGAATTGGCATCAAAGTTCGACTATAATGAAACTTCAAATAAGTAAAGAACTTGCACCTGCTTAATTACATCCCACGAACCTTTATGTAAAAAATAATTATTATTCTTTATGGGAATCCCAGTAAAAAAATCACTGGTATATGTTTGTATGTGTGTGATGTGGGACAAAGAAAGATTTGAGAGATGTAAGAGAAGAAAGAAAAAAAATAAAGGAAGTGTTTCTTAAAGTGTCTTTTAAACAAATGTTTTTTTGATAGTTTTGATGTGTATGATGTTAAAAATAAAATTAAAAAAATATAGAAAAAACATCATTTTAATACACTTTCAATTAAAAAGCATTTTGAAAAGTATTTTATGCCGCATTATCAAACATACACATAGAAGAGAAGAGAAAAGCCTGGTAAAAGAGAGAAATATGTAACTTTTAATCAATTCATCAAAAGTCACTACAATGTTAAAAATTATGTATAAATAGTAAAATCTAAAATAACCAACAATTGAGCTTTAAGCTTGTTAAACAAAATTATCCAACTAAATTACAAAAGTTAAGCTTAATTAATAAACTTAAATAAAAATACAATAATATAAGACTGGACATACTCAGTCTTCCAACCAAAGAGTGATAGGTTGGGCCATTCTCCATCATCTCCGTCCATATGCACACTTAACCTGTAATGTGGATTTGGTGTCCCTACCAACTCTTTATGGGTTGGAAAAACTCGACTCTGTTGAGTGTAGTTCAAGGCGACTCCGATAATGCTCTCAAATATCAAGATCAAGCTGCTGCAATGTCTCTCTAGTAATTAATCTAAGTACAATATGATTTAGTCATCTTGTCCACGAACCATGATTCACTGAACTTCATCATCCCTAGTAGAAACAACTTGTACATCCAACGTAACATCAATATATTTTTTCTATGCAAATAATAAACGTAATACAGTATGAGTTTTAAAAGGATCATCAAGGATATATTGTTATCTTTTATATAGAGTAAGGTCCTTCATATTTAAAGTAGAGCTAATATCAAAGTTTGATGGTAGTTTAATGATATAACTATTTGATTCAATCATTTATAGTACTTTGAATGGTCTAACACTACTTGTAATTTTTTATTGGTTTTTGAAGGAAACTATTTAGGTCTAATCAATATCATAAAATAATCTCTAATATTAACTTTATGATGATACTTATGTGAATCAACTTGAAGTTTGTATTTTTCATTACTTGCTTGTATTGGTTTTATGATCTCAATATGCAAGTTATGAATTCTACATGTAAAAGACTGAGCTTACTTAAATATCCTAGCATAAGAAGACATGAGAATAAGATTTATAGGCCTCTTAGGTTTTATAAATATGATCATTATACTACTAAGAATGTGGAATGGAACAAATAATATTTGAAACTTGAGTACATATAGATTGGATACAGCCTACTAGATTTTGAAAGAGATAGAGAAAAAAATGGTTTTGAGCTAAGAGAAGTGTGAGTTTGAGATAGGAAGTAATAAAAGAAAAAGAAGAAGAAAAAAATGAAAAAAAAAGAATGAAAAAAGAGAAAGAAAAGTGAACTCGAATGCAAAGAAAAACTGAAGAGAGAATATGAGTTATTTTTTATCTAGAAATGGGTGTGTTTTGAGCCATCCAATAGTAGATGGGTAAAAAAAGAATAAGAGGGAAAGAAAAATGAATAAAAAAATATAAAAAAAGAAAAAGAGACAAAATAAAGAATGAATCCTAAACTAAAAAGAGAAAACCACCCAAAAAAACCCTAGCAACGCTGCCTAACCATTGTCTTTGGAACTAGCCCCATGGTAAGTCACCCCTTTCCTTCCATTTTTCTTCTTCCCATGAGTTTGCATGAAAGTTATTATTCACTTTATTGAACATGTTACTATTCATGCATTGACACTATTTACTCATCTATTTTTATTTTATTTACTTCATGTTAACTTTATATTCATTTCATGAAACTACATCTTCGTCTTTTTATGTTTGTATATGTGTGTAAATATTTATTTTCATAAAAAAAAATGTCGACGGGTTTTTGTCAAGTTTGAGTTGTGTTTTTGATAAAGTCTGATTTTTAACAGCTAAGTCAACGTGTCTCCTAGTTTGTAGGGACTGATGTAGGTTTAACATGACTTTTTAACCCTAAAATGAGTTCAAAAATGCATCAATAAGTTTTCATCAAGTTGGCGACGTTATGATTAAACTTGGTTTTAATAGCTAGGTCGATGAGTCTTCTAGTTTTAGAGATTGATGCATGTAGTTTTTAACCCTAAAATGAGTTAAAAAAATGCATAAAAACTTTTCATATCAAGATGTTCATGTTTTGGTTAAACTTGGTTTAACGGTTAGGTCAACAAGTCTTCTAGTTCTACGGACCGATGTGTATGCCTAGCATGATGACTTTTACTGAAAACAAAAATAAAAGACAAGAAAGAAAGAAATTATTGAGTTACGAGACTCTTAATTCAAGGTCCGACGCTGACTCGACAGACATTAACCGATAATAAATAACTCATAAATAAGCTTTAAGATAGCTTGGACGGTAAATGACATGCATAAAATAAATTTAAAAGAAAACACATAGCTAAAATAACCCTTTTTTTTTAAAGGATGCGATAAAGGTAATGTTTATCTTCCCTTTATGTATAACCAACCTCTTACATAGATCTCTAGAACTAGTACATGTTTTAAGATTCTTAGTCTCCTTAAAGAATTAGATGGCGACTCCATTTTTTCAATTTTATCTTTTATTTTTAGAGGTCTAATTTTCATGACGTGTTGCAACATTTAAAACTACATAAATATAACAATTTTCTCTTGTACAAATTTAAACATAACATCAACTTGGCCTTGATGTAATCTTTCTATAGGCTTCTAAGTGGAAACAAATGAGAAAGCTGGATGTTCTTCGGCAACTAAGTGTTTCTATCAAGGCTAATTGGGTCAGCCACATTCAAAACCTTATCGAAGCATCTTCAATGTTAACATCGTTTGAGACCACTTGGACTCAGTAGAGGGGGTGCATACCTTTCAATCGAACCCAACCCTACTTGATTTGAAGGTCAGCAGCTTCACATTCAAACGTTTGAAAATGTCCCTACCCAAATAATATAATGTCTAAAACTGTGGTCTTGGCTGACTAAGGACAAGATGTCATAAAGATCCATGGAGAATATAAGATTTAAACATTTGATATAAAAGACATCAGATTGTAGAGGGAATGTTTCTTGGTCGAATGGTGGTGGTTTTAACCTTTGGGGTGGTAAAAAACATCTCATTTAGTCATCTGAAAGTGTCCCCTCAATCAATCAAAAACTAAAGAAAATGAAGCACAGTACCTTGAACATCCATGTCAACTTCATTTATCACCCCTAATTTCGAGTGCTTTTTACAAGTTGATCCTTGGTTTCTGATTTGTTCGATTATACCCCTAAATAACCACTAAACTTTTAATTTTTTTATTTGACCCATGATTTCAATCCTTGAAGTCGCTCGCGTTTTGCAAATTGACCTTTAAAAATTGATTTTCGATTAAACCTTTAATTAAATAATTAAACTTTTAAAAATTTCAATTGACAATTAAAACTTTGGATTGCTATTTTGGCTTATCAACCTTGACATTCCGATCTTCCATAATTGGGCTAGAGCATTTTTTTTTAGGCTTGCTCGAGATGAATTTTCTTGTATATATATATATATATATATATATATATAGAAAATACAAAAACACCTAAAATTTTCTTTCCTGTAGATATAAACATAACATTACCTTGGCCTTAATTTCATGTTTCTCAAGTAGATTTATTATCATTATGAGTTTAAAAAGCTTGATTTCAGTAACACATTCATATAATCATATTTTCAATACTATTTCGAGATAGTTTCATGAGACTAATTACGATTGTGATGGTCCCAAATTCTTTAAAGAAAAATACTTATTATCCATAATTATATGTAAGAGTGTCAACTCCATATATAAAAACTTATTAATAACTATAATATCTTTAAATATTTTAAAAGATTATAACACCCTTAAATTATTTAAATGACCATTGTACACCTATTCAATATAAATATGTTTTCTGTATTTCTTATATAACTTTTTGAGCACGTGCTTTCTATTTATTTTTTTTCTTTTTTCTTTTCCTAATATGTGTTTCCTATATGTATAACATTTTTTTAGTTTTTCTAATTATACTATGTTTCCTATATTATTTTCTTATAAATCCATATATATATATATATATAACATATTCAAAATAAATATATTTGTTATATAACTTTTTTTCTTTGTGGAGAAATTTTTTTATAACATAAACTTCTTTTTTGAACACTATCATAGAAGAATTAACCTTTGATTTTAGGTGTTCATCACCTTTAGAACTTTATTTTTTCAATCCATCGTAGAATAACATTTTTTTTCTTTGTTCACTAAATTTATAGATGATGGCTTCTAATTTTTATGTTCAATTCAATAATAGTAATAAAAAGACTACATTTCTCAGGAGTCCTATAATTTGAGAAAAAAAGGCTTCTACATTTTTTTTATTTTTAAGTATTTAAAGCTATAAATATTATATTTTTTTAAAAAAAATATTTTGAATATTATTCATGAATATAAAGCCATTAATATAGTAATTTTTAACAAAACTTGAATAATCTATATGTAACCCATGTGTCTAAAATAGTGGTGGAGTTATATAACAAACTTTAACAATATAGTAATTTTTAAAAATGATAATAATGGTGGTCCAATGATTTTAGTGTTAAAATTGATGGTGGAGTTGTGGGAGAAATGATTGCGGTAGGATAATAATGATAAAATTGATTGTGATTGAAATAAATGGATAATGTTTTTTAATTAATAAATTTAAATAATAAAAAATAATTTATTTTAGAAAATATATTTTATAAGAAAATCACCGTTAATTGTAATGATTTGTTTTGCTTATCCACCAAAATATGTTGGTTTGTTGTTTATTTGTGTGGCAAATATTTGATATTATTTGTTTTTATAATGCAATTATATTTTTTAAAGTATTTTGTTTTATTTTAAATTATTTTGATGATCTAATATTAAAAATAAAATTTAAAAAAATATATTTTTGTAATAAAGTTTTTTTAAAAAAATTATTACCTTGAAGGAGGGAATTCGATGTCGGTGTCGATTTTAAACCATTCTAGTCTGAAAAGAAAAAGGAAAAGAAAAGGGAAAGGTTGGGGAGGGAATATACCCTTGTTGTTTTATTTATTTGACAGCAGACAAAAGGGATATTCATAAGGACGATATAGAGGAATATCACGACACGTTTCACGAGAAGAATCTGCACAAAAGGCGTGGGTTGGAGTCTTGTACGAGAAGATTGATTCTGGAAAGCGACTCGCCATTGTTATCTCTCTCTCTCTCTCTCTCTCCCTCCCAATTAAGGGAATTCGATGCACTTCTCTGAGCTCTCTCTCTCTAATGGGATTTTCCTTCCATGCAAAAGGCATCTCCTCATTTATTTTTTCATTAAATCTTTTTGTGTCAACGCAGACACAGAGGCCTCCACAAACACAAGCAACAATCTGCTGGAAAAACAAAATAAAGAACTTTTTTCTGTCAATATATGTCTGTGTTCTTAAGAAAATGGAAGAATCAAACATATATACAGGCACGTACGTAGAACACATAAAGAAATACTCTGGGAAGTGTTAAGGAATAGTTGATAACCCCACCAAAAAGAAGAAGAAAATTAAAAGAGAATCTTCTTACCTTCCTACCCACTTCATTAAAGTCAAGTATGGGAGGGAGAAGGAGATTCCCGGCTCTTAGGGCTCCTTTATTATTCTTTTGGGGTTGGATTTTCTCTTTAATCTCTGTTGGTTCCCTTAATTCAGAGTCGTAGAATTGGAACTAAGATATTCCCTCTCCTTATAGCCAAATATTATATTCTTTTTAAGATGATTGGATTTTTCATTTTGGATTACATATTCTCTTCTTTCTTCTCCGCTGAAACACATTTCATGCAACTTTTCAAACCAAAAAGAAAGTTGCTTGCATTGCATGCATGCCCTTTTCAGTATGCCCTACCTCCTCCTTTCTATAAATTATAAATTATATATATATACATCACTAATTCGCTTGTGTGTGTGTGTGTTTCAGTAATGTATAATGTTAACTAAAATTCGGTAAGGACTCAATCAAGTACTATATATTTACCGTACACGTGGCCAACATCTACCAACTTGGTTGGAGGTGTGGAGGGGGGTCACATGACATGATCAAGATGACCCTAGCCTAAGAATCAACACCACCAGAAAAATGAATTATACCATGGAATATTCCATCAATGGAAAAGTTATTTATCCATCGGTAAAAATTACATTTGTTGGATTTACGGTCGGGATCATGTCGTTGGCTAGAGTCGTGTTGGTGATTTCATTTCCGTCGGTAATTTTATTGTTGATTTAATCACCAGTGTTTAGACCGACGTAATATTATTATCGGTGATAAAAATATGTGATGACAAATTTCTATTGGTATATCGATCGCTAAATATTATCGACAGACTTTCGACATATAACATGTCGGCAATTATACATCTCATATTTTCGATGGATGCCCAACAGAATCACCGACAACCATGTTGTCATTGATTTCGTCGATCTATATCAAAATACTTAGTAGCTCTTTATAATTCTTCAAGAAAAATTAGCATGTTTTACTAACAGAATAACCAATGCAATTTTATATTCATCGGTATACTCATTTATTTTTTCTTTTTTAATGCTATCAAAACAATTTGACATTAAACAAATTAAAGAACATTAAACAAAAAATCTAACTTGTAGAATAAATTTAATATTATTAATTTAACCGTAAAAATCAATTATAAATTTTTATAAACTTTAAAAAGAGGCTGCAAATGGAGGTGGAGAGGGACGGGGAGGAGAATCTCATGGAGGTCTGTAAGGAGGGATAATAATTGGACATGTATGCAATCATCTCCTCCCATTGCTGCCTTTTTAATTCTTCATACTTTGCCTCCATTTCGGCCCGCGGAGCACCAATTCATTGTTCAACCAACTTCTTGATAGCTAACTTGAGCTGGATTGTGGGGTGTCTATGGTCAAGACACTATAGCCCGACCTTATATGGTCATAGTCATAAAGATACCATAAACTCGATTCTTATCAGGTCATAGTCATATTTTGGATGGGTTGAAGCGTCCTCCTCGTGTTTGGCATGCATGCCAATGTTATGTTGTTCCTACAAAAAAAACAAAAGTCAAAGATATGAATAAAAAATATATTAGTCTAAACAATGTATAAAAGGTTTAAAAGTTAACTTACAATAAATGTCCCAGCTCGACTGTCCATAAACTGTTGCATCTTTTTTTGTCTATCCTCCCTACATATTTATGTTTTCATGTATAAATCCATTGAAGTTGGCTCGTACCAAAGTTGTGTTGCCTGCAAAATAAATCCCTACTTAAAAGTTAACACAAATAATAACTACCATTTTAAGAAAAATACTTAGAAGTAAAACAAGCTCTCTTAATAGGCACTTTGCATGGTTAGAAGGAAGCGACTTGCCGGTATGCTTACTAATAGAACCATGAGTCTTATTTTTTGTTTAATGACCACTCCGTCAACGCCTCTTAAAACCCTCTGACTTGAAGAACTCTAGATTTCTCTCCTAGTTGCTCTCAATGATATGAGGAGGCCTATAATTCTTTCACTTCTCAAAGTCATATCTGACTCAACATATCACCAAACATAGGTGTGCTTGTTATAATAGAAATCTCATAACCTAGTTTATAAATTCGATAACAAAAAATTACAATGCAACAAAAAATTTAAAAACTTCACACTTTAAAACTTACCTCGTTGCACTATGATTTTTCTAGACTTGACTTGCCACCCTAGAGTTTGCTCATCCTACCAAAAACATTTCTTGTAATCATTACATAAAATAATTAGTGTCTAAATTTAAAAACATATTTTATTAATAAAAACAAGTATTGATTATATATATACTCACCTTAAACATTACCCACCAAGCCTCAACCACGAGCATCCATTCAGGATGGTTTGAAGCTAGCTCCATTTAATCAAGCGAACTTTCATAGATGATTTCATCATCAATGTTATTGTTCGTGTAGCTTTTATATTTGTGAACTTGAAAATCAATTAATTAATGATTTACTATATAAACATATAATCATTAATTTAATGGTATGTTTGAATTAAATAAATTTTCTTACATGCTTAAATCTAGCTTTCATTTCGCTATTAACTTGCCAGAATATGGGTCTCTAGCAGATGAGAAGCCAGATCTGCGACCTGTAGTTGATGAGCCTATGTCATTAGAATGTGTGTCAGGTGCCTCTTCATGATATCATCTAAATGCACCTATTGCTTGAAGATGCATAACCACTTTATTTTGACCATAAACTTTTCCTCGACATCAAAACAATATAACTAAATAATAAAAAAATATTTAATTAAATTCTCAATCTATGATTTATGTTTTATGGTTTTATTACATCTATCCATTTAAAAATAAAATTTGGCAGGACCTCCCCTATACAGGACCGTACTCAAAATTAGAAAAACAAATCATTACCTATAAATCAAATGCATACTTAATATGTATTCTTTCCAAGGACAAGGTTTAAAGGTTATGAGCTACTAAAAACTATAATGTTACTATATTTGATTTAATACATTAAACCAAAACAATGCTCATATATAATTAAAAAAATATTACAAGTTTATTATATTTATAAAATGATATACAAAACAACATTGGAAATGTTACTATATTATTAGGACAACGCTCACATTTGATTCATAACTTAGCCTATCAACTCATAATCAAAACCAAGCTTAATAACATTGTTATATTAATAATTGATCATCCCTTTCAAGATTTAAACTTAAGAATTTGGTCTAATGTTAAGTGGAATGTTGTTTGAACCAACTAATCTCATTCTAGGCAAATGGAATATAACAACATGAATTATCATATTTAAAAAATTATTGTAAAATCAAATATTTTTTTTAGTTTATCAACACTCTTTAAGAATGGTCAATGATAAAAAATAAATTAGTTATTTATGTATGTAATTACTCAAAAATCAAATTATTTTATTCAACTAACTAACTAAATTACTAAAAAAAAACCGTATCTAAAAATCAATAAATAAAATTATTGAAAAATTCTTTCTATAGTCTATTCAAATCATAAATTCACATAAAATCCAAAATTGACATAAACCCTAACTTCTTTTAAATTGAAGATTTTTCAATTTTAAACATAAATAAGTGAGAAAACACAATTATAATTGAAGAATGATTCATAACAAAATGATAGGCAACACGTAAAATGAAAAATTCATTATTATACCATAATAGTTAACTTCAAATTCATTAGAAGTTGATCCCTTAACATAAATACCATTATTATAATTATTTATACCTTCTCCATAATCTTTAGTGTCAAATACATATCCATTGATAAAATACATATTATAACACTGTGAAAATATTGATAAATTCTCACTAAAAGGCAATTCACCACTATCATCATGTCTTGGAATGCAGTTGATTCTTGTTCTCATATGGGTTTCAAAATAAAATAAAATAAAATAAAATAAATGTTGAAATCTCTTCAATAATATAAGTCTCGTATATCAAAGCCTTATCATGCACATTGTTTTTAGCATTTTTCTTAAGGTTGAACAAGTACAACATTAAGGTATATATATATATATATATATATATATATATATATATATATATATATATATATATTAAATGACTGAAAGTTTTTTAAAAACACATTACTAATTTAGGATACATGTAATCCCTAACCTCTCAAAAGGATATATTCATATATATTGTACAAGACCTCCAACTTTTTCTTCATACGTTAAATGTATAGAAAAATGCTCCATTAAATCGAAGAAGGAGAGAGAGGTCATCTCAAATTTACAATTGTCTCAATGATGTTCCTTTCAAGTTGTTTCTTGTATTGTGAATGCAATTTGTTTGAGTAAACATATCTAAAAAAGTGATTAATCTTGATGAGTGCATCTCATATATCTTTTGGTAATAAATCCCTATATATAATTGGAATGAATGTTTGCATGAACACATATCAGTCATGACTCTTCATTCCATACAATTTGCATTTCTTCAAGTCCACTAATATAACTATGTTCGAAGCATAACCATTAGAAAATCGCAGACTCTTAAGCCATTCATAGATAAGAAATTATGTCTTTTTGTTTAAGACAAATGTTTTAGGCTTTGCCACACGTCATTAATATGCAACTTTATATTTTGATGGTTATAAAACAAAGCTATATGTATTCAAGCTTTTTTGTTATCATTTGTTTTCCCTTTGACATCCATCATAAAAATGTTTTCAAACATATTCTTTTCAATATGCATGATATTTAAATATGACAGAGGACATTAGTCTTTTAATAAGAAAGATTCTAAAAAATACTTCACTTTACCCAATAATAGGTCACACCATAATAAAGAAACTTCTGCTCACTAGATTGAAAATCAAATACAATGTCTTCATACTACAAGACTGTATCATATAATTCTTCACTTAATAGTATTGAATGTGCAACATCCCTTTCAAATTTACCTTTTAGGAAGTATTTTTTGTTTTTTCTATATCAATGATGAATTGACAAGAACCTCTGATAACAATAAAAAAAAACCCTTTACCATCATTCATTAAGGTAAAGGCCTTATTGTTTCCTATACAATAAGGCATGCTAGTTTTCCATGTGTTTTTCATCCCGAATCCATCTTACACATAGGAAAATCATTTATAGTCCACATCAAAACTATATTCATTTGAAAAAAAAAAATTCTTGTGACATCATATGTCAAAGCCTTGAATGACCATAACTATTTCAACTCATCATTTCTACTTAGACTATGAGGACCAAGTATGAATGTAGATAAGAACATGGATTTTAGCCTCATACACATCCTCGTGGGCAAGTTATAAACTGTTAGTATGACCAGCTAACAAGAATATAATGCAACAAATTATTCAAATTGATTGAATTCATATGTACACAAACCAAGATGCATGTTTCATGGTTCCATTTGATTATGCTATCATGAACAACCTCGCTAATATCATAATTAGACTTGATGGTAAACACTCATGTAATGAACGTTAATTCACTGTGATTTGTACACTCATCCCATAATGGTTCATCATAATCTTTTAGAAGTTAAAAAAAACCTAATTGTATCTATATTTGGTTCTTCATTTACATGTAAACCTTCACTTGAATAACCATGATCCATTCTCATTGCATTTATCACTATACTCTTATAACGATTACTCTTATCATATAAAACTTCATATATGTTGCTAGAACTAGATATTAAGCCAACAATCTTTTCTAAAATGATCTCGTAAGGAACATAGGGTTTTTTGTGTGCAAATTATCACAAATATTTCTCAACAAAGTTTTTGTTAAAAGATGTATCGTCACAATATTTGATTGGTAGAACTTCTTATTTTTACACTTCACACATGAACATCTAATTTCACCTCCACTAATATTCTTCGGATTTGAAAGTGCAAAATTAATAAAGCCCTTAACCTTTTTACAATGATGTTCCCTATACAACCATTGAGATGAGTCTCGATACATCCAAGAACGATCATCTATTACTTATAAAACTTGTATAGAATAATGATGACAAAATTTCTTAATAATGTAACAATCAAATCAAAATTCAACTTTGGAAATTAAAAATGAATTCACAGTTTAATAACCGATTATTTGTTTTTTACAAAACAATAATGACGAGTTAAGATATTAACTAAATAAATCCAATTAACAACAATTAATTGGTACCCAAATAATTATCTATTAATTTTTTAATTCAAATTTACTCAATCTAAATTATTACCATTTAATTGTTATCAATTCAATTTCCCTAAAATTTCAAACAAAACAATAAAATTGATAAAATATGATTGTTACCCATTAAATGACCCATGATCATTTCTTCCATCATAACACACCTAAGTTAAAAAATAAAAGTCAAAATAAATCTCATCAAATTAAAAACAAATGAAAATTTCCCTAAATTACAAACATACCCTAACATACAAATCAAAATTTAATTCTATATAAAATGGTAGTGAAACACTTAAACATACAAGCAAACTATACTACAAATACTTTAAAAAAATATTAATACATTATATTAAAATATAAATGGGCAGATTTGCTTACTTGATAGTACAAAATGTTGAGTGACTGAATTTCTGATGATAAGGCCTAAATTGTAGAAAAATGGGTAGGAGAGCTACTATTTTGATTTGTAGTTCAAGAGAAAGAGGAAGAAGAAGAACAAGGGGAGAATGAGGATGATGTTGGTTATTGCACTTTTAAATTTGTTGACGGAATTTTTGATGGAATATCGCGACGGAAAATACTTTCAGTAAATTCATTGGAAAATGATGGCGTGTTATATTAACTACGGAATAACCGATATAATATTTATTTTTATTTCTTTATTGTGTTGGTAATTCCATCGATAATTCCATTTGATATCTATGACAGAAATACTTCATCACTATTATAATTAAACATTAGAGATGAAAAATATTTTGTCAGTAATCTCAATGTTATTTTACATCAATTCTTTTTTTTTTCTTCTATGCATGCACTTCTGCCACAAACTTTAAACTTTGACACACAAGTGGCATTAATGCCTCATCTCAAACTCTAATTGCATTATACTCGCAGTATCTTAATTAGAAGAGCTCCTAATGGATCCTGTAATTATTCCAAGGATGTTCTAAGCTACATGATGATGGCCATGTGGGAGATATCTCAAAAACCCTCAAATGCTCCATAAGTGATGAAGTGCATGTATGTATGTATGTATGTATGTGTGTATATATATATATATATATATATATATATATATATATCTCAGTAAATAATCAAATCCAAAAATACAAACCATCCACAAGCCCATTAAGCTAAAACCAAATGATAGTATACTTTACATGGGAAGCTTTTGAAGACTACGCATCAATATATATATGATCATGAGGTGCTTTGATTTTAAAAGTAGGAGACGAATCTTAATATCATAGATAGGCTCATCAAATCAAAAGGAAATAGTAAAATGGAAAAAAGGATAATAATAATAATAATAATAAAGAGATAAAGGAAAAGGAGGATAACAGTAATTAGAAGAAGAATCATCTTTAAGATATTGGCTATTTGAATTCGTACAAAGACTCCATACTAGCTATAAGCTATATGCTAATTAAAAGTAAAAAAAAAAAAAAAAACACAGTGTCTAAGCACATGATCCCTTCTCCTGTCAGACTCCTGATTCCTTCTTCCCTTTCAGAGAGCCTCAGCTACCTCTCTCATTTTTAGCTTTTCTAGCTTTGCTGTTTACAAGAAGTTACCATCCCTCTTTATCCCCTCCTCCCTTTGCTAGCTTTTTGTTTCCTCATCCTCTCCCTCTCTCTCTGAACCCTGCTTTATTCCCTCTTAAACTCATCACTAAAAAGAAGATGATCCTCCCTCGATCCTCCTTGTGTTCACAAACAACAGCCTCTTCCTCTCTCTCTTTCTAATCCACTCGAAAACTCAAAACCTAGAAAGCAAGAGTCCAGGCACCCGACCTCTTTTGCTGTTGTTTGTTCCTACATATCCCTGTTCCTATTGTCGCATGAACGTTAACGACAAGACAAGGCTCGTTGAGAAGAGAGATCAGTTTTCTTGCTGTACGTGAAAAGAGAAAACAATTAATAATCATGGCATCTCCATCAGAACTCAGCCTGGATTGCAAGCCCCACAGCTATTCTATGCTATTGAAATCGTATGGACACCAGAACGACGAGACCGAAAAGCTTGAAGAGTTTCTCTCTCGCCTTGAGGAAGAAAGGCTAAAGATCGATGCTTTCAAACGCGAGCTGCCCCTTTGCATGCAACTTCTGACTAGTGGTATAGATATATATATATATATATATATATACAGCTTGGCTTTCTTTTCTTGAAAGTTTTAATTTATGCTTTGATTATTACTGTTTCGAAACGAACCGTGGATTCAAGATTATATGCATATATGGACTTCATATATATACACAGAAGATTAATTGGCTAGATAATCATGTGATCATATGGATGGATTTTAATTCTATTCTTCTTCTTTATCCTCTTTCGTTTATAGAAATTCTAGTTAGCTTTCTATCTTAATTTGTTACTTTATTTATTGAGTTCGTTTCTTTGATTTTAAAAGCAGCGAGTTAAATTTTGATATATTTTTGTTAAGAGGATGTGAGACCTCATGCATAGTTTAGTAAATGGTAATTCCTTAATGACTATATATAATTTCCATCTTTCGACTCAGCTGTGGAGACTTCAAGGCAGAAACTACAAGCATATAGAGGAAATCAAGTGCCCATACCAGTTCTTGAAGAATTCATTCCTCTCAAAACCTCAGCATCCGAAATCCCAGAGAAGACCTCAAACATCTCTGATAAGGCTAACTGGATGACAACAGCACAACTTTGGAGCCAAGAAAGCAATGAAACCAAACCTCAGACCACATTGACATCCCCAATACTAACCGATATTGGATTCAATGTTAGTTCAAAGCTGATCTTAGACACGAAACAAAGAAATGGAGGAGCTTTCCTTCCATTCTCAAAAGAGAGAAATTTGTGCCCAAGCCCAACCTTAGCTCTTGCAGCTTGTACTGATGAACATTTGGAATTGGATCATAAGAGATTTTCAGAGACTGAGAATGGATTCTCTTGTCCAAAGAGAGAAAGTTCTGGTAAAAAGATGGTCGTGATTGAGCAAGGAAAAGGAGCTGGTAATAGTTCATCATCTGATGGCCAAGCAACAAAAACTGCAACTATTGCTTCTGCTTCTACAAATACTTCCACATCTCAGACTCATAGAAAAGCAAGGAGGTGTTGGTCACCGGACTTACACCGCAGATTTGTCAACGCTCTGCATATGCTTGGCGGTTCTCAAGGTAATCAAAATCCTAATAATGATATTAGTCAAGTCGTTTGTCATCATTATTACCATCTTTATCATTTTCATAATTATATATATAAATGGTTGATTACATGTTATTGGCAATGGTATTTGACTGGTTTCTTTTTCGGTCGTGCATGAAAACAGTGGCCACCCCAAAACAAATCAGGGAACTCATGAAGGTTGACGGTTTGACCAATGACGAAGTAAAAAGCCATCTACAGGTATATATTAATTACTTTACTCTCTCTCTCTCTCTCTCTCTCTCTCTCTCTCTCTGTATATACATACCGTCTACAGTTATAAATTACATTCGTTTCTTTCTCTCTGTATACATACATACATTTATACATAGGCAAATATATTATGTGCGGTTAATTCAGGCCTCAGGCAGCATGCATGAAAGAGGCTTTGTACAATTTCTTTTGACCTGACATAACACGGTCTGCACTCTGCACATACTTTGAATATATTAATACCAGTACACTGCAGATACAAATGATATACTTGTCTTTTAACTTTTTTATTTGGTGATACAGAAATATAGACTTCATACAAGGCGACCCAGTCCAAGCCCACAAGCAGCAGGAGCCCCAGCTCCACATCTTGTGGTCCTGGGTAGCATATGGGTCCCTCCTGAGTATGCCACGGCAGCAGCTGCAGCTCATAGTGGGGGGGCAGCCCTCTATGGTGCCCACCCAGCTTCCCACGCTCCGCCACCTCATTTCTGTGCTACACCACCTGCGTCTCAAGATTTCTACACTGCAGCTGCGGCACCTCCACCATCGCTGCACCACCACACCCTCCACCACCAACTCCAATTGTTTAGGCCCACTTCACAGGTGCATAGCTCCCCTGAGTCGGATTTTAGAGGTAGTAGGGACAGATCTGAGAGCATTGAAGATGGCAAGTCAGAGAGTAGCAGCTGGAAAGGCGAGAGTGGTGAGAATGATGGAGGAGAGAGAAAAGGGCGGGCTGCTCTCAGAGAAGAAGGTGAAGAGAGCCATGGAAGTAAGTTTTAGACCTCTGATCTGATCTGTAAGGTTAGTGTTAGGGTAGGGTTAGTGTTTTAGCTTTATCTGCACATGATCTCTACCTTGTTATATGCATGTTAGAAGGACGTAGTTTGTTATATGTTGCATTGATCAATTCTATTGGATCTATATTTTGTCAAATATCTTTGAGAGAGTGAAAAGGCATTAAGACAAAAGCTCCTAAAAAGACAGACGGTAAAGGAACAGACAAGGCACAAGAAAAAAGGAAAAAACAATTCGAAGACTGGATTATTCTAGCCGTTCATTTGTTGTGATTATCTGGTGAAGAATTGTCAATGAATGGTGATCACAGCCGTTCATCCCCAGCGAGTGGGTGACTCCTGTTTTATTAAGGAGGCGTGGATACCGTTTTTCGATGGCCACATCTCATAATTCATTTTCTTACGTCTGTCTAGCCATGCTCTCTTCTAAATGGTATGGTGTGTAGATAGATAATAATTGGATTATTGTCAAAATTAATTGTTTTTATTATTATTTTTTTTAATAACTAAAATGCATAATTATTTTTTTTTGTTAGTTGTTTATCAAATCAGGCATGTTTGTCATACTCAAATATCTTGGGCTGGCATGGTTTGCCAGACCCAAGCGTCTGGGCATGACAACCATTCTAGACCCGCGTGCTTGGGTTAAAAAAATTAAAATTCTTCAACATCATGATTGGACTGCAAAAACAAACACTGCCTCATTCAAGCAGAATTTTTTATTGATATGCAATAGAACTTAACTGAAAACTCTTTTTTGTTTGTACAACTTATTTTATAAAACTTTATATTTGAAAAGGAAAGAATAAAAAAAATATCGAGTCCTAAGTGATTTATTTCAAGTTTTCAAAAATAAACTTTCCTTTTTTGTATGCATTATAAATGAAAATATTAATTTTATGTTTGGTTAAAAAGACAAAGATGAAAATACAAAATAAATATATTTTTAGAACAATTATAAATGAATTCCTATATTTTCATATAAAAAAGACGCATTAATCAGGCAAGGCTATCAGATCCAAGTCGCATGGGTTCGATATAGCTACCAGACTAAAGTCGTTTGGGTCAAAAATAAAATTAAAAAATAACAATACAAAAGCAAACCTAAATCTATATTTTGAAATTTTAAGGATTAATTAACTATGTTTATTAAACAAGAGAAGAGGGGAATAAGTTATAATTAGCCTAAATCATGATTATTTGTATAGTCAAGATACTATTATACCTCCAAGGTTAACAAAATTAATACCTGTTGCCCAGAAGTTTTTTGATCTTTCACAAATTGTTAAATAGTTAAAATACATCTTTAACATTGAAAAAGACAAAAATAAGCTTTGCATATGGAAGTATTTTTGTTCTTTCACACTGTTTTTTGTGTAATTTTTTTATAATCATGGAGGACATTTTGATATTGTTTTATTATTTTTAAATTCATTAAACCTATATAACTTGAGTCTGGCAAACAAGCAAGACCTAAATTTCTTGGGTGCCAGATCCAAGTAACATGGTCTGTCAGATCCAAGGCGTTTGGGTCTAACATGACTGTTAGATAATTTTAATATTTTTTTATATTTTAAAAGAATAATATTGACTCGCTGCAAAGCGCAGACTAATATACTAGTATTAACTAAAGTTCATAATGTATATTTCTAAAAAGCATTAAATGATCAAACAATTAAGATTTAAGTTTCAAGTTTAATGACTCGTAGTTGAATTATTACTACTGTTTTATTTTTTTCTAAATGGTCTGAAATTTAAACTTTTCTCTAATGACTTTTTTAAAACAATAGTTGAGGTTTAAAATGAAAAAGATCTCTATAACTAACGAAACATTCAAATAGATGATACTTTTATACTACATCACCTTACAAAGCATTATTCCTTTTAATAATGATTTTTTTAATTTTTTTTATATATAAATTTCATCGTTCAATATTTGTTTGCTACGAATTGGGCTTCATGATTTATTTTGATTTATTTTTTATGACATTTTCATAATCTCATGACGTAGATCGTAGGTTTGACGAGTTAACTTTATTAACTTGAGTTTTTTTTAATTGAATTTTATTTTTCAATCTTATCTTTCACCATTTTATTAATTGGAAATAAACAAAACACTAAAAGAGATGGTGGTTTTATTATGCACTACCTCACAAAACATTATATTTCACTAGCGTTTTGTTCTGTTATTTTTTAATTTCAATTTTACCCTTTAATATTTAGTTAGATATGAATTAGACTTCATAATTTATTTTTATTTTTTTATAGGGTTATCCCAACCATATGACATAGGTCGCAGGTTTGGTGAGTTAACCCAGTTAACTCAGTTGTTTTTCTTTTTTTAAATTGACTTTTTTTCCTTCCAATTTCGTCATTTAACATTTTATTGATTGAGAATTAGACTTCATGATTTATTTTATTTTGCTTTCTGAGGTTGTCTTGATCTCATGATCCAAGTCATGGATTTGGTAAGTTAACCCGATGTGAATAAAATAATGTTTTTTAGTCATGTTTTAAAATTATTTTTCCTTTCAATTTTATCATTAAACATTGAGTTGATTGAGAATTGTGCTTTATAATTTGTTTCAATTTGTTTTCTATTAGGTTATCTTAGCTTTATATCTCGGATCACGGGTTTAATAGGTTAACTCGGGTTAACTCAAATATTTTTTTTGGGTTTTTTATGAGGTTATCCTAGTCTCATGACCCGAATCACGAGTTTGGTAGGTTAACTCGAGTTGACTTGGATTTTTATTTTTTTGTATTTTATTTGTAATTGATTTTTCTTTTAATTTCATCATTCAACATTGGGTTGATTGGTAATTAAATTTTATAATTTGTCTCAATTTACTTTTTATGAGGTGATCTCGGTCTTATAACCCAGGACATGAGTTTTGACATGGGTCATTTTTTTAATTGATTTTTTTTAATTTTATTATTTAATAATGGATTAATTGAGAATTAGATTTTATAATTTATTTTGATTTGTTCTATGTAGAGTTGTCATGGTCTCATATAACACCCCAGGCCTTTTAATGCAATCTTAACTTTTCCAAAAATCATGTACATAAAAGTTTTTTATATTTTTTTAAGATAACTTATCCTTTTCCTATTTCATCATTCTTTTATTCATAACGAATTTAACATAACTTGCGACACTTATGGTACACCACACATGCATTTCAAACATATAAGAATACAAGAGATGTTCCATTTACAAATTATGAATTTACCTAATTTAATGAAACTTTAGCAGAGTTTCTCCTTTACATGATCATACCTAAAATTTTATTTTGCATTAATACTTGCAAACACAACAACAACAACCCAAAGCATATTCAATCCATACAACCATATTTATATAAAAGTGACCCTAGGCTCACCAACTATCAATCTCATCAAGAACATAATCAATACACACTTTATATTCAAAATAGCAAGACTACAACATTTACTTGAATGCCTATAATATTAACAACAACAAATAATTCATTATTTCTCTTCTTAGTTTATCATACAATCAACATAATGTTCTTAACTTAAATACATATATACTAAAATTATTTACATAATGTATTTTAACTTATACAAAAATCAATCTAATACAATAAACTAGGCAAACTAGAAGCTCGGTATCATAATTAAAGTGCTAGATGAAATGTACTTATAAAAACACAAGAGATATTATACATAATAAGTATAACTATATCCATTCATTTTAATAACTTTTATCAGTTTTAAAACTAAACATATCATCATTACTCTTTGTGTATACTTATCCATTACCACAATATCTTTAACGAACTTAAGGGATAACCCCCAACCCTAACAATCCTTTTATGAGTATATTCATGCTATACAATGTTTACAAATGATTTCTTTCTTTTCACCCAAAGATACACCTTCTTCCTTTTTGTATACATGATATACCACCAAAATCTTCATATTCTTTGCCATGGTATTTTTATGTAGAACTTCCAAAATCTTATCCTACCATACTAGTCTTACTGTTATTCATGTCAACAATAACTCCTTTGGCTTACAATTATAATTATATCCTTAACATTCTTAATTCTAAGAATCTTACTTGAACATAAAATTTTAATATTTATTTAACATTTATCTTACCATTAAAGCATTTACTACCACATTCATTACTTGTTATGCCCATAGTCACCACTCAATCCAATCCACCTACTTTGCATATATTCAAATTCCTTTTCTCACATCCAATACTATATACTTTTATTTCATAAACCCATTTCAGTAGTCATAACTCATTATTTAAAATTGACCTTATTCGTTTATTTCTTTTAATGATCATTATTCATATTCTATAATGACCAAATAATTTATCCAATTTAATATCCAATATTTGTGTTTTAACTCAATTATGGATTTGGATTCATCAATCTGAATTAATGCTCATAGCTCATGCTTTAATCCCATTTTTGGATTCATTAATCCTATTTATGCACTTAGCTAATACCTTAATCATATTTCTAGATTAATTAATCTCATCTATATACTTAGCTAATGATTTAATTAAATTGCGGATTCATTTATCCCATTTATACACTTATCTCATACCTTATTCACATTTCTAGATTCATTAATCTCATCCATACGCTTAGCTAATGCTTTAATCAAACTTTGGATTCATTTATCTCATTTATATACTTAGCTCATAACTTAATCACATTTCTGGATTCTTTAATCTCATCCATACACTTAACTAATGCTGTAATCAAACTTTGGATTCATTTATCCCATTTCATACTTAGCTCATACATTAATCACTTTTTTGGATTCATTAATCTCATCCATACACTTAGCTAATGCTTTAATCAAAACTTTTAATTCATTTATTTCATTTACACATTTAGCTCATACATGAATCACATTTCTGGATTCATTAATCTCATTCATACACTTAGCTAATAATTTAATCAAACTTTGAATTCATTTATCCTATTTATACATTTAACAAATACCTTGATTATATTTCTGGATTCACTAATCTTATCCATACATTTAGCTAATGCTTTAATCAAACTTTGGATTCATTTATCCTATTTATACATTTAGCTCATACATTAATCACATTTCTGAATTCATTAATGTTATTCATACACTTAGTTAATGCCTTAATCACATTTCTAGATTCATTAATCTATCCATATATTTAGCTAACACTTTAATCAACCATAAATGTTCTTCAGCTCAATACCTATAATTTAGGTTTTAACAATTCACCCATATTTTTCTTTTTATTTTAATATTCATAGCTTGTACTTTAGTTTGAATATGTATTCATTATTTTATTTTGAATTACCATAGTATAACACTTGAGTTCATCGATTCATATCAACACTCATAACTTGTGTTTTTGTTGGCCATGCATTCATTGATTCTCTTTAATAATCATGACTTGTGCTTATGTCAACTTTACACTCATGTATCTATTTTGATAATTATAGTTTGCGCTTTACATCAACCACGATCATTAATTTGTTTATTTTATTTTAAAACTTGATAGGTAAGCCTCTTCCCCCTTTTATTTTACTCAATATGTCTACACATTCATATAAGTTTACATTCCAATAACACCAACTATTTGACCCTCTTCAAATTATACAAACACAATTTCTTTCTTTAAAAAAAAAATCATTCTTTGACTTCCTATCATTTCGATCAATTTATCTTTACTTTTAAACCCACATCATTGTGTTTGACCTGATACCACTTCATAGCCCCCCGCCTTTATGGTCAATTATTTTTCAAATCATAGTCCCCGATATATTGGCTGAATAGTTTACAAATCATAGTCCAGCCATTATGGCCAACTAGTTTACAAATCATAGTCCCTACCATTGCAACCGATTAATTCTGTTTTTAAAAAATAGCCCTCACTCATGTGATCAACTTACTTCTTTTCAACTTTCCATAGTCCTTTTAAAAAAACTCATCATAAATATATAAATAAATCTTAACAAAAACATTTCTTTAAATACCAAAGTGAGGTGAAAGGCACCTGCTTGGCACTCTGGTAATATATGCTCACTCAACTGCTAGTCCAACCTCAAATGTCCCTCATAATATTTTTTTTAAAAAGGCTTTCACAATTTAATACTCAAATTATTTCAACCTATTGATCAAAATTATTTAAATAGATGATCATCCTTTTTCCCACTACAAATTTGTATCTCAATACAATTTCATATTTTCTCATATTAGCAACTTACATTTATCATATAATTTCACATACATGGTATGTATTAAATCCAAATCATTTCCATTTTCAAAAACTCTCATACACCTATCATTTTCACTAAATATATCATTTTATTTTATTTTGAACTATCAAATCCATTCATTTATGTAAACATCTCATTATATCATTTTTTACTTACTAATTTATCCATTTCATTCAAGCATTCATCATCCAATTTTCACTACTCAATCTTTATATTTAAGTATTTCATTGACAAATTCTACATTCCGTTTTAATGTATTATTCTTTTCGTCAACAATTTTTAATATATAACATTTCATCAACCCTTTCCAATGTCTAAAATACATAAACAATTCCCAAAGTCTAACAATTCATCAATACTTTCCAATGTCTAACTTTACCAAACACATGGTGAGCATTCCATTTAAATCATCTTTTACATTAAATTTAACCATTCCAAAACACCTCAACAAGGATTCAAACATATCATCATCAATTTATAATGATCACAATTAAATTTAAACATACAAATCAACATCAGCAAATCCAACTTCATTAAACTTCCATATTTTTAGCATTCCAAAATATAACTACAACAACCACACTTTTAGCAATCAACATTATAATGTTAACATTCAATCTTAAACATTTCTAACATCATTGAAATACCAAAACCAATACAATTTAATCATATTTCCAATTTCCCTCAAATTACCCAATCATGGTCAACCATGAATTTTCCATGTTTTCCATAATTAGTTTTAAATTTCTCCATTTAAGATTGTTTTGCATAGGATTATGATTAAATACCTAGTTTAGACATAAGTTCCATCAAATATCCTTTACCAATCAAGCTAGATTTAATCCACACAATTACCTTTACGAAGAATGGCTTTAAAAAAGGGGAAATCAAAATTAGCTCTTAAAAGCTGGATTTATTAAGCCAATAAGATACACTAACAAGATATCTAACATAATGTCAGTACTAAAAAAGAATGGAAAATTAAGGCTATGCATAGATTTTAGACACTTGAGTTTTATAATTTTAAAGGATGAATATCTAATACCAATGACTAATACATTGATTTTTGTAGCATTTGGCAATGAAAAGTCAGCTTCATGGATTTTCACTCTAGGTATAACCAAATCTTCATTGTAGAAAAAGATTCCATTGATACATTCAGATGTTTTAGTTCATTAGGGATATATGAATAGGTGCTAATTCCATTTAGGTTGAAAAATATTGGTGCAACATACCAAATAACAATGAATTTGATCTTATATGATATGAGTAATCATATTATATTGAAGATCTTGTGGTGAAGTCAAAATCCAAATCCACCCACATAAATGAATTATATGTTATTTTTGAGTAATGATGATGCTTAACCTAAAACTAAACCCTAAAAATATGCCTTTAGTGTGCAAGGTGACAATTTTATAGGATTCTTAGTGCATTAATGAGGAATAGAGATGGATAAAAAATAAAGTATGAGCAATCATAGAAGTATGAACTTCTTATAATATGAAGGGATTACAAATACTTATTGGTAAGATTAATTTTTTAAGGATGTTCATTGCAAATACTATAAGGAAGATTATACCATTTACTGAGTTGTTTAAATGAAAGAGATCTAACGAGTTTTAATGGAATGAAAAGTAACAAATAGCTTTTCAAGACAAAATCTTATCTAGCTAAACTTTCAGTATTGGCCCCATCAAGGCTATACATTTTAGCAACGAAAGGATCAATTAGCGACATGTTGTCATAAGAAAGTAACATTGTTATATGTTACCATTTGATGTTTATGTAATTTGTAAAATATATTTAATTAAAAATATATTGTCGAAAACTTTTAAAAGGTTAAACAAACATTAACAAAAAAAATATACAATTAAAGGCTAAGCTTTGATTGATTTATTAGCTAATAACCTATGCATCAACATTGACCATGAATTAAAATAGAACATCATCATGGAAAAGCTTGTTCCATGGAACTGATGGTTTGATGGATCTAAAACTAAAAACAAGGTTACTACAAGAGTGGTCATATTATCCTTAACAGGTCATAAAGTACCCTTATCTTTTTGGCTTGATTTTCCTCGCATAAATAATCATGTTGAATATGAGGCCTAGAAATACTTCTAAAGTTAAGAGAGAAATCAGTTACAGTAACATAAGATTCATTACTTTTTATAAGCAATCTTGTTGGAGAATAGAAGTTTGAATACACTACCTTAACTCCATACCATATGGTAGTCATAAAACCTTATTAAATGGTTTTCTGATCTTATTTTTATTTTTTTAATGATGGAAAACTATACAAAAGCTAATGACTTGGCTCAACGTGGATTAGGATACACAATAGCGTTTGATAATTATGATATAGTCCTTGTGAAAGTTATCAATTGATCAACTATACCTAATGTTCAATACAGATGTTTTGAAAGAAAAGAAAAGCAGTGCAAATTTTATAGTCGAAGATGCATAAAATAGTAATAAAAAATTATTGCTAAAGTTTTCTACCAAATACAAGTAGAGGGTCTTAATAATACTAGTGCCTTTGATCTCTAAAAGGATTGGAGAGAGGAAATTAAAAAATCTCTACAAGACCCTTAACAATAAGTTTCAAAGTTTTTCAAAATGATAACGACCAATTATATTCTCTTAACAGATATACTATATATTAAACATAAGATTGGAATTTTGCATACCCTTAACAATAAATTTCAAAGTTTTTCAAAATGATAACGACCAATTATGTTCTCTTAATAGATATAATATATATTAAACATAAGATTGGATTTTTGCATAAATGTTTAACGCTAAAAGAAGCTTTGTTAATCATGTATGAGGGTAATGAATGGCTTTGTGAAGCTTACCATTTTAGAATTAAAATAAGATTGTTGATTATGAACCATGACTTTTATTGGCCACGTATAACCAAGAATTGCATGGTGTAAGAAATGCTAGCAGTTTGATCTAATCTAATATGTATTATATAACAAGCTTATTTAAAGGATTGATAATAGATATTATTGACAAAGTACTTCTACCTTAATTGATTTAAGAACCTCACTATTTACTATAACATGATGCAGAGCTTAGATTATAATCACTCAAAAAGGTTGCATAATATAACATAGACAATTCATAATACCAATCTTTTATATTAGACAATTTGAATGAAATAAGGCTTTAGATCACTCATTATTACATAAGAGCAAGGTCAAAAGAGTATAAAATAAACATGTTCAATCAAAAAGTTTTTAAATGGATGATCTGATATGGAAGACCATACTTCAAACTAACCACAAAAATCCAAAATATCTCAAGTGATCTCCTAATTCGGGGGGTCTATATATTATTGCCAAAGTTCTTAAATGAGATGCATGTCATCTAGCAAATCAAGGTGAAAAAATTCATTTTCAATTTATCAATGACTGATATTTGATAAAGTATTACCCCTATATGAAGGAAATATTAAAAGATGGTATCCTTGAAGAAAGTAGGGTTGTGCTTAGGTCCTTATGGTTAAACTTTGTTCCATTAATTATGCTAACAAACATCTTAATGCCATTAGATTGGTACTACCTTAGGTTCATGTTTTTTTTATAACAAAAAACTAAGTTAAAAAATTAATTACAACCAAATCATAAAGAACAAAATTGTTTAGAAAAATAAAAGAACAACTTAGAGTTGTTCCTTAATTGACATCAAGTATCATTTACTAATTTGAACTAGGTTGTTTTTCATAATACAAATTAAGTTTTTATTTCACCATAAGGATTTGTGCTGTTAGTTTTGTATAACTAGTTAAATAGCCAATTTATTCATAAAATGTGAAAGTAAATTGAGAGGATTTTTGTTTATAAATTAATAAGATAAAAATAAGCTGGTTTTTATAAAAAATAATTATAAAATATAGATCGCATTGATGAAATTATCAGAGGTATATAAAGAACATAGATTATCCACTATAATAGTTAGAAAACCTAGGAAAAGTCCTTTATAAAGCTAATCCTAATTGTTTTCATCAAACTTCTTTTCCATTTGGAATATAAAGGTTATAGTTTCCAAATAGATTTCTTTATTCGTTGATTCATTAATGTCTAAGGGTATTAAGACCAAAGCAACCATAAATTTCCAAGCAAAAAATGATATTTGTATAAGTATTGTTATTGAAGGGGTTTCATATTTTTTATATAAAAAATAAGAATGTTGAGTATTAATTGTAAAGTATGTAAATTAATTATGTTTTACATGTTGCTGGTTATGGAAACATAAATGTCGTGCTTAAAATCTAGATCAAGCACTTTTTCAAAATTAAAATGATTAATTGAAATGTTTAACATGTAAGACATGTTTTAGAACATGATCAATAATTTTTGGGTGAATAGTATCACTTGCCATGTTATGTTTTTTTTTTTATCAATTTGATCTATCAATTTCAAATATAAATATGATAGGGGAAATAATCATTTATTTGATAAATAAAAAGAATATAGGGAGGGTCATTACTTACACAAAAAATAAACATCCATATATCAATCAAGAAAAACAAGGATTGTTCACAACAAAATAAAGGAGGAAAATTGGAATCAATCAAGTATAATGAAATCAATCATGCTAAAAGAGTCCTAATCAATAAAGAGGTTTAAGAGATCGATTGATTAGTAAACCAAGAGTCACGAATGACCAAGAAAAAATGATCAATCATAAGATCTAAATGCACTTAAAGAATAAGAAAGCTCAATTCTATTAAGAGAGAGAGTCTTTAATAGAATAACTAAATAGAAATTATAATATTAGCATATGATTCACTTGGTATTAATAAAGAAGGATATTAATTTGTGCTAAGATTCAATAAAGTCTCCTTATCTAATACCAATGTTTGTATAGGATTAGACTTATACACTTAGATATGATTCAAACTTCATACTAATATATAAAAGGACCAGCTTAAATATAAAATTTCAATTCTTCAATTCATTCAATTTATCTTTATTTACATGCTTTCTTTTATACTTTTATTTATTGCTTTCATTATTTTCAAGGAACTTTGAATTCATGCAATTCATCTCTCTCTTCCTGTTTTTTTACTTATATGGTATTAATCAGGATAAATTACTTGTTTTAAGGTTTGAAATCCTGGTATTACACATTCCACTTGATTTTACAAGGCTGTTATATGCCCCATCTCAGGATTAGTTCTTATTGTGTAGTTTCTCCTCATTGGAAAGTAACAACGATTGATTGATAGCATAATTGATTAGAAGATTATCTAACAATATTAACAAACCAATGATCAAAACTTTATATTTTGTTGGATTATTAGTGTAGGAAAAATCAAGTCAAAACAATAAGTTCACCTTAGGACCTACTAGAGAAATTATGACCACCCTAACACTAGATTTGCTCTTGGCTTTCAAACCATCAAACCATTATTTCCATGTTACATGTTCTATAGCAATAATGTTCATTTTTTGTTCCAATTTAAGGTCGATCTCAAGACATAGGTGATTAGTTAAGAAATCAATAAATACTTGGCCTTTAACTACTCTTTATGTCATATAATGCGAATGAAATTCAAATAATTCTAATATCTATTTGCCAATTTGATCTCTTAAGAAAAGTTTAGGCAACATGTATTTTATCAAATCTATTTTATAAATTACATATACATCAATTGATAATATATACCAGCGTAACTTAATACAAACAAAATACAATGATAGATATAGCTCTTCTATTGAAGTATATCATTCTTTAGTCTTTGTAAGGACATGATTGAGATAATACATAACTTGTTCATATCTAGCTTCATTTTCTTATGCTAGCATGTTGCCAATTGATCCTTATATGACTGAAATGTACAAACAACCTTAAAGGCTTCCTAAACCTTGGTCGGTCTAATATTGGAGGTTGAGTTAGATAAGAATTTTTTTTTCAAATGCAGCTTAATGCTTCACAGTCAATTAAAACTTATCTATGCTATTACTTTTTAATTCCATTTTTAAATTTATAAAGGTCATACTTGTTATACCAAAGTTTCTTAATCACCTATGGCTTATTTGTTTTTATGATAACAACATTTAAGTGTATTTAATATGCATATCAAAGTATTATTGTTGTAGGAATTTTTCTACATCAAATTGAAGCTATGGATTCCTTGGATGCAAACTTCACTTAAAGATTTGTTAAGCTTATATCTTTATGTAATCAAGTTCTTATAGGAATATAATTTAACACCATAAAATTAATTTCACTCAACAAGTATTTTATTGCCAAATTTCCATCCAAAGATATTCTAAGAGAGCCAAATATTACATAGTGAAAAATATCTAATTCATGATAAATTTTGGTATTTTCACTTAAATGAAAAAAATGATCTTTATTATAAGCTCTTGCATTTTAAAATATTTTAATGACCACTTGTAGCTAAAATTTTTATCACACGGGGTTTTTACACCATTTATTTATTATTAGCTATGTTAGCAAACTTGGAATTTTGAAATAAATGTGTTTAATACTCAACTTGGTCTTGCAACAACTTCTTTCTCTCAAAATTTCTTATCTTAACCATTTCTCACATTTTAAGAGAAATACTTGGAAGAACAAAATTTCTTATTCATTTTTCTTTCATGAGTGTAACAACTAGTTTTAGGTTTTATTTTTTCTATAAATACCCAATTGATTTCAAGTAAGAACTCTCTCCTCAAACTCCTACTCTTTTATAATAATACATACTTCATGCTTTGAATTTTTCTTATTCTAAAAAGCTTTCATTCATCTTTGTATTCTTTTGAAAAGCTTTGAATCCTATATTGCATCAAATTAATTTTTCACTTTATGAGTTAGATTACATCTTATAAAGACTCGAGCTTATCTATTATACTCTTTTAATCTTGTAAGGAGTGGTTTTTTTTCCTTGTGAAAGATAAACTAACTATGAAGTGTAAGTGGAACTTCAACCACTTGGATTTATCCTTTGGGTACGAGTCAAATAGAGGTTTTCAATCTTGATCCTTGAAAAATATTATGTGTACTTTAATTATCTAATCTTTAGCTTATAAAAAAATTAGGTGATAGGTTTGATATTACATCCATAAAAGCATTGAGTTTAATTTTGAATATGGAAAAAGATTAGGATATGTTTGATCTTAAGCTCACAAAAGGTTTTAGTTTAATCTTAAGCCTGTAAAAGGATTGGGTTTTGGTCTCACCTATGAAGAAGATCATGTGTGATAGTGAATACTTAAATGAAGGTTCAAGGAGTGAAATAGATGATTGTCCGAAACCATTATAAAAATGTTTTTAAATATGTGCTTATTAATATTAGATATAAAATTGGTTTAAATAGATATTGATTTTTAAAGTGATATAAAATTAGATAAAACCTTAATTCGTCTCCTCTTAGGCTTTTTAAGTCTTTAAATGCTTCCATTATTGATTTTTTGCTTTTTTTTTATCTAACTCCATGCCATGTTAATGCACTAAAAATCCCAAGAAATTTCTTGTCCTTATGTCGAAGGTATTTTTATTGGATTCATCTTGATATTATACATATGCATTCTCTTAAAGACAGAATATAACTCATCTAAGTATGTAGACTTAGATTTTAATTTCACCATAGTATTATCAATGTAAACTCCTATGTTATGATTGATCATATCATGAAAGATCAAATTCATGGTCCTTTGGTAAGTAGCACTAGTATTAATTAAGCTAAATGGCATTATTACCCACTCATGCATTCCTAATGAGTGAGGACATCTAAAATCAGTCTTATAGACATCTTCTTCTATAATAAAGATATGATTATAGCTATTATAACCTAATTTTTTACCTTTTTTTTTAATGAAAAATAGCAAAAAACAATAAAAGTGTTATTTTTTAGTTGCTTAAGGGTCACACAATGGCAAGGAAAAGGACAAGTTTATTTTGCTTATAAATAGATGGTTATAGCCCACACTAAGGGAGGAGGAATTTTAAAAGAGAATTAGTTATAACAAAAATCATCCACGCATCAAAACACTCTCCCAGTTACCAGCTCACACACCCATAAAAAAAAAAACTTAGCCTCCCTTTTAGCATAAAAAAAAAAACAACCCAGCCATCACTCAGCCATAAAAAGAAAAAACTTGTCCTTCATCCCCTCTAGACATTCAACACATTAAAGATTTATCTTTTTTTTTAAAAAAAAAAACAAAGAACCAGTGACCCTTTGTGAAGAGAAGGTAAAAAAATAAACACTCAAATAATTAATTCTCCTTCCCCCTCCAAGAAGCACAACTCCTCTCTCTCTAAAACCAATCCAAACCATCAGTTGCCTCTCCACCGGCGTTACAAGCAAGACTTATTTCCCCTTCTCACCAAGTCCATCAGGCCAGCCACCACTCTTCTAGCTAGAAACCACAACCAACATCATCAACAACAACCCCAATCATCCTCCTTACCACCTTTAACATCCTCACTTGTAGCACTATGACTACCTTTATTTGCTAGCCTCTCTTCGCAAAAATAATCCATATCATCATCTTCACTATTAGCCTTTATAACTAAACAAACCACCATCGATAACCACGTTTATCTCTCACTAGTAGCGATGCCCATTGCCTTTAATGCCATCATCCATCTCCATTTTTCACTTTCCACCATCACAAACCTATCAAGGATTAGCCACCAAGATTTTCCTCCCCTATCCTCTTCCAAGTCACCACTATCAAACTCCATCACTAGTAACCTTAATTTTTTTTTTAACCCGACAACACCACTGCTAGCCACCATCCTAATCTCCCTCTCAACCATCAAGTCATCCAGCACCAAAAAAAGCCCCCTCACAGTCTCCATCTCTAATGTGTCCCCATAGTTGTCATCAAGAATAACAAGACCTGATTTCACCCTTACTTTCTCTTGTTTCTTGGTAACAACCACCCTTAATCGACGATCTAGCAACAGTAAGAAACACCATTAGAAACAATCACGGTGAGGGAGAATCAGGGAGGAGAAACAGTCGTGCGAGGAGAAAGAAAAGAAAAGAGGACCAAAGCTTTAGAAGGCCAAATCTCTTTCCTCATAAAGCATGAAGGAACATCACCGGTATAGGAGTAAAGAAGAGATCGATGAGCATCAGATCTACCAGCCTACCCTCCTCTAGCAACGACAGCTTGTGAATCCACACGCTGACAATGTTGGAGGCGCGTGGTACACACGTCGCCATTGTTCCAGCGATCTTCCAGTATCTATTTCAATATACCTTGGACATTTCAAATGCCCCAAAAGGTCAATCTATAAACTCAAACTATTTTTTGGACAAATTGCTATAACATTTTGAAATTTAGGATAAAATATTTATTGTTGTGTATAATTTTGGATAGTTTAGATACTTTATTTGACTTGAATTCATTTGTGTTTTTGGTTTGATAATTTGCATTGAATTGCGATTTTATTTTAGGGTTGAATTTATGTTGATTTGAACATTAAATCTTAATTCATGGGCTGTGCTTGGATTGATGTTGATTTATTTGAATTAGCATGAAATTTGAATATCGAATTCATGAAATTAATAAGATTTATGTGGATGTTTGGTGTTGTTTGATTTTGAGTTGATGAGCGATAATTTGTTTTGGATTGATATTGTGGATAAAATAGCCTTGAATTCCCCATTTTTCTTCTACCCTTATATATTTAATATTTGAAATTGTGACCTACACGCGTAATGTTTTCTGGTATTAAACGAATCAGTTCTCTTCCACAAAAACAACAAAAAAATATTTCTTTTAAAAATACAATTTATATTTTAATTTGCATATGGCTAAGTCTCTCAAAAATAAATTATATTTGCATATTTTAGCATATTAAAAAAATGACAAAATAGTCTTTTTATTTTTCAATATATTTTTGAATTTAATAACCAATTTATTAAAGTCATAAGAACTTTGCCTACATTTTAAAAAATATCAAAAAAATTATTATTTTTTATTTTAGTATCAAGGATTATGAACTTATAGGTAAGATGTATTCCCTATATTAGAAGAAAAAAAATATGAAAATATGTTTTGACTTTAAAATTGCTAGATGTTAAGCTGGTAAGATAAAAACCTCCTTACCGAGAATAACTTTTCTTAAACATTAGATAGATCACCGACTAGAAAACACAATAACACTTTAACTTATATTAGACAAATAAACAATGTAGTTTACCTTAGGTAAGGTGTACTATGGATGATATGTCCTCCCTATACACAATCAGTCCTCTTATCTAAACTCTGAGACTAGTAAGGGTTTCTAGTGACCAAAATACTAAGTGGTCACTCCATCCCTTTTTTTACTGATAAGAAACAAGAATTTCTTGTTCTTTTTCCCATCACCAGAGATCTCAACCCGTGAAGATGATTGTCATGAGGCTGCACATGTGTAATAATAGCCTAAATGGCCATCCATGAAGTTGATTATCTTTTTACGAGCCACTAAATCAATCAACATATCATCCATTGGCAGTATATATTCATCCATGAGAGTTGCAAGATTAACATTTCTAAAATCTATGCAAACTCTTAGTTTTTTATTCATATTTAACACTGGTATGATGTTAGAAATCAACTCAACATATCTTATTGGTCTAATAAAACTAATGAAATAAATATTAGGAGGCAAAACGATCTTTTCATGATGTTCATTCGTCATTATCAAATTGATCAGGGTCAAATCGGTCTCCTCATAGTTTTTTGCATAGTAAAATGACCAAATTACCTTTAAAAGCAAAATACTTTAAACTAGGATCCATAGCTTTTTAGTTTGTTTACCTTTTTCAATATTAGAAAAATGCCTAAGCTACCCTTAAAATAAATTTACTAAATTACCCTTAAAACTAATATGCATCAATGTTTTACTATGGATTATGACTCATTGCACCGTGGATTGTTATAGTGTAATGATGTTTTTGGCCTCCACAACAAATACCAATGAAATTAATATTAACGGGTAAAATAGTCTTTTCATGAGGTTTATTTGTTATTATCAAATTGATCGGGGTCAAATCAATCTTCTCACTTTTTTTTTCACAGTAAAATGATTGAATTACCCTTAAAATAACAAAAAAAAACCTAAAACTACCATCTATGACTTTTTAGTATGTTTACCTTCCTCAATACAGAAAAATACTTAAATTACCCCTAAAACCAAAACTTAATAAACTAGCTTTCAAGGGCTTTTCATATTTTCATCTGAATTGTTTTGTTATAATTAAGTTGATTGAATGACAATAAGGTAATTGAATAAATATAAAATATTATTACAAAAAAAAAAGTTAACGTGTGCTTTGCACATGTTAGTTCATGGGTTACTCCTGCCATCTTCGGACAACACATGAGAAGTCTTGCAACAGCTAAATGGTGGCTTCCAGTGTGGCTCTAGAATCGTCTTAGCGACTTTTCCATCATTAGGCGACACTTGTGGCAAATAGACCTTTAGTCTAATGCTAATGATCTTTTGCTCTTTTTTTTTCTCTCCTCCTTCATTTTCACACATGACCCTCTAATATTTCAAAGCAACGATTCAATTTGTTTCTTCTTTAGATCCGATCTCTATCATTTTTATTACTATTTGTTATATTTGAAATAATTTATAAAGTTAAAATTTATTTTCAATTTCATCCTCCAATTTTTTTTTTATTTTTCACATTTGATCATATTTTTTTATTATTATTTGTTTTATTTGAGATGATTTTTAATTGTTTTTACAATTTTATCATTTTTCATTTTTTTATCAAATCTGATTCTAATTTTTTTAAATGTTATTTGTTTGTACTTTAGAAAAAAAATTTAAATTATTTTTTTATTTTATCCTCAACATTATATTAGTTGGGAATTCAGATTTTTGAATGAGTTCAAGTCTAGGATTTTATGGGTTGTGAGTTTGGAAGATTAACCAAAAGTATAGAATATTCATCCGAGTTTGCTTTGTTTTTTTCCCATTTTTTAAGTTCATGTTTTTTTTTTAATTTTATCCTTTGAAATTTATTTAATTGGAGATTCAGCTCTGTTATTTATTTATTTTTTTCTATATATTTTTTCACTAATTTTAAAAACAACCTCAATTTTCTCAAGTCTTTCTATTTGTCATTCTTTGTTAAATTTAGCTTATCATAAAAGAAATTTTATTTTTCAATTCAATTAATTTATTAAATATAAGCATGAGATACTTATTTCATGATATTTTGTTTGGTTTGCTTTCCGGATCATTGCTCCAATGGTATGTGTGACCTCTTTCAGTGTGATTGTGTAATCTCTTTCGTAGTGGTGTTAAAATTATCTTGGTGAACTCTTTCTAGTGATGTGATGTTATCCACGATAGAGTAGTGATAAGTCTTCAGCAAGCTTTTCTTTCTTCATCCCCTAAATATAATATTGGTAGCTAATTTTTTACACTTAATTATTGTCAATTTCTTTTGTTCACTTTATTTGTTGTTAAAGTTTTTTTTTAATCATATTGTTAAATTAATTGATTTCATTAAGCCAATAAAATCAATAATCTAAACATCAAACTTTTCTTATTTTTTTTTAAAATACTATCATCACTTAAAAAATAATTTATATTAGAAAAATTTAACCTTGTCTACAATATATCAGAGAGCACCAATAGCACCAATCTAATTAATGTCAAGTCTAAGCTATTAAAAAAGATAAAATAAAATAAAATAAAAAATCGTACGTGGGGGAGGGGATGGAATACCGCCAAAAAGGATAAAAATGGTTCCGAAACTGTACTGTGTGGCAAATAATAAAACAATGGTGCGCACCATAATCCATCTTCTACTCTACTCTTCTTCCTTTGCTGCTTCTTCATCTTTTATACGTCCCGAAGGAAATCTTCGTCTCTATTCTATAAATGCATCATGGCTTCTCTTGCTTTCACTCCAACTCCAACCCCAAAACTTGATCTCTTTCACTCTAAAGCTAAACCCACAAAATCCTACAATAAAGTAATTAGAAAACCACCCCATCTTTCTATGCCTCAAATCCAATATAAAAACTGTCAATCTAATTTGCAACAATCTTACTTCAACACCATCTTTTCTCTATGTGGACAAGGTCAAATTCAAGCAGCTTTCAAAATTTTAACTGAGATGGACAGAAGAAAAATCCCAATTGGACCCGATATCTATGGTCTGCTACTTCAGGGATGCCTCTATGATCGTGCTCTCTTTATGGGTCAGCAAATTCACTCTCGAATTATAAAAATTGGTGATTCTCTTGCAACAAATGAGTATTTAGAGACGAAGTTGTTCATTTTTTATGCAAAATGCCATCTTTTTGAGGTTGCAAATAAATTTTTTTCTAGATTAAGTGTAAAGAATGTGTTTTCTTGGGCTGCTATTATTGGTTTGAATTGTAGAATGGGTTTCTATAGAGAAGCTTTAATGGGTCTTTGTGAGATGATAGATACTGGGATTCTGGCTGACAATTTTGTGGTGCCTAATATTTTGAAGGCCTGTGCTGCATTGCAGTGGATTTCGTTTGGGAGAGGGGTTCATGGCTATGTAGTGAAAATGGGTTTTGATAGGTGTGTGTTTGTTTCAAGTAGTCTTGTGGATGCGTATGGAAAATGTGGGATTTTAGAGGATGCAAGGAAGGTGTTTGATAATATGTCTGACAAGAATGTAGTTACATGGAACTCCATGATTGGAAGTTATGTCCAAAATGGGTTCGATGTGGAAGCAGCACGAGTGTTTTCTGAGATGAGGTTGGAAGATGTTGAGCCCAATCAAGTTACATTATTGAGCTTTCTTTCAGCTTCAGCTAATTTAGGTGCAGTTGAAGAGGGTAAGCAAGCCCATGCGATTGCTGTTTTAGGTGGATATGAACTGGACAGCATCTTGGGTGGTTCAATTTTGAACTTCTATTCTAAGGTTGGGCTAATCAAGGATGCTGAGTTAGTCTTTGGTATGATGCTTGAAAAAGATGCAGTAGCTTGGAATTTGCTCATTTCTAGCTATGTGCAATATGGCCAAGTTGAAAAGGCGCTTGATTTGTGCCATTTGATGAGATTAGAGAACATGAGATTTGACTCTGTGACACTGGCATCCATATTATCTGCCTGTTCTATTATGGGAAATATAGAACTTGGTAAAGAGGGGCACTGTTATTGTATTAGAAACTATCTTGTATCTGATTTAGCTGTGGCTAATAGTATGATAGATATGTATGCCAAATGTGAAAAAATTGCAGATGCAAGGCACGTTTTCAACTCTACAATGAACAAAGATCTTCTATTATGGAATACTCTATTGACTGCTTATGCAGAGCTTGGTGTAACTGGAGAAGTCTTGAAGCTGTTTTATGGGATGCAGTTGGAAAGTGTGCCACCAAATGTGATGTCATGGAATGCTGTGATTTTGGGATTTATTAGAAATGGCCAGATCAATGAGGCTCAAGATATGTTCTCACATATGCAGGCTGTTGGCATCCATCCGAACTTGATGACATTTACTACCCTCATCTGTGGTCTGGTTCAAAATGGTTTTGGCAATGAGGCCATTCTGGTATTCCAGAAAATGCAAGAATGTGGGATAAGAGCTAATCTCCCAATCATCATTAGCACAATCTCAGCTTGTACAGATGTGGCATCATTGCAATATGGAAGGGCCATTCATGGCTATATCTTAAGGCATGACTTATTGTCACCTATTCCAGTTGCAACTGCTTTAGCGGAAATGTATTCCAAATGTGGAAATATGGACCAAGCTAAGAGGGTTTTGGTGTGATTTCAAGAATACATTCATATGATCTCTGCCAGTGGATTTGGTCAAGGTTTAGAAATTCTTGTGCAGCATAAGCATCCATAGATTAGAACCAGATAAAACACACCTTCATAAGGTTTGGAATCTGATAATATCTTGGTAAGTGAAAGTCTTCGCCTTTTATGGATTTATACTTCGAAAATCATGTCAAAAGTGTGGAGAATTATTAATTTATGATAAATCTTCTTTCTAGGTTTGGAATCCGGATGAAGCTTCAAGGTTTTCTCTCACCATGCCATGAGACACTGTGAGATGAACAAGATTATTTCTAAACAAGTTTTTAGATTTCAAACTACGTGGCCCTTTGAAATTCATATACAGCTGCCGGGAGGTGAATTTGTTCTAAAAATTAAGGTACTTAATGCAACTAGAAAGGCCTAAAGAAAAGGCTAGACGTGGCTGGAATTCAAATTGGCTGCGAACACCTTGCATTTGTTGCTCATGATGGGTCACACACCGCAACTGTGGTCGTACATGTAATTTTTGTTTTAATGTGAACTGAAATGCTTTCGAACTAGAGAAATTTCTTCCATTGAGAACAAATGAAGTGTTGTCAATAGTTCCAAAAAAGGAGAACGTTGCCTAGTTGAAAACAGGACTACAATCACTTTGGATATGGTTATGCACAAATAGTCCAAAAACTCTCTATTGACCTGAGTTTTAAGTTGTTGGGTTTGGTCTTACTCTTTTTGCCATAAACTTTGGCTCGTTTTTTTAGTTGTGGTGGTGATAGCTGACATATACAAAGAGAAAAAGAAAGAAGCTTGAACAATTTATGTTCAAACTTTGATAGGCAGTTGATTTAATGTTGGATTGAGCAGAATTTTTGATAGCAGGTTACAGATTAACTCTTCATACTGTCAGAAAGAAGAGTGAAAAGTCGGCCAGCCTGTTACCCACCCTGGCTCCTTCGATCATTGACTCCCTAAACGAACAGGTCTTACGTCATCAGCTCCACCGCCCTCACGAATACCCCATTTTTATCACTCGCCACATGGAACTTTGATATCATCATTGGTCACCCCCACACGTAGTGCTGCCACCACCGAGCTCATACATTATCATTCTAGTTTATCTTCCCGTATTTATCTTCCCGTATTTCGCATGGGGTTAATATCAATTGTTTTTTAAAAAATATATAGTATATAGAGAATATTTTAAGTATTTTAGGTTTGATGACCATGTAAAATTCAAGCGCCTTGAGTTTGGTCCAAGAGATTTGGGTTTAGAAATCTTAGCAAACCCATGCCTGGGTATGACAACTGTGTCAGACTTGTGCATGGGCCTGACACTAAAAATGATTGCCAACCTGCGGCTGGGTTTGGTATCAAATATGGTTGCCAAACCCAAGCAACCAACAAATAAACAGAGAATAATTGTGCACTTTAGTTGTTAGGAAAGAAAAAACACAAACAATCGATCATCGACAACAATCCAACTACTATATATGTCTACATGCGCCGCACCATGTGGAAGAGGACATGTCTGACATCTATCTAGACAGCGGATGGCCAGATTTGGCCATCCAGAGGCGTTTCATACGCTTTCTTAATGGAGCGTGCGTCGTTCACTCGTAGGACATGTTGAACACGTGCCATCAACTTTTCAAATAAAAAATAGAAAAGTCAATGTGAAAATATTAAAATGCCTCTCATAATCCTTTTAATTACACACCATGCCCATGTAAATTTCACTATCACAATCTATAGTAATATGTATCTAAAACTATAGTAAAGATTCCATACCATAATGAGTATGAAAGTTAGCTGGACTTTACAATTTAATATTTGTTATGAGCCTGATCGCACGATAAACAAGTAAGGATTTGTTGTACATAAAAATAACAAAATACAACACGTTCAGGATATTAAGCATTGAAACAAATATAAATTTTTTTTTAAAAAAAATGAAGTAATACTAATAAATTTAGAAGAAAGAATTTAATAAAAACCAACTAAATCCATGAAATGGTCAAATTCCATTCAATTTATAGAACTTCCCAACCCCTCAAGAAAAAATAATAATTCAGAATATTGTAAAATCTCCCCAACTTTAGAAATCATTGCAAATGAGGAAGGAGAAAAAATTGAAAAAAAAAAAAAAAGCGAAGAAAACACATATCGAGCATCCTAGACCGCCCTATCAAAGGCGCACTTTACCACTGATATTTACGCACTTAGTGCACCTTGTTACATGAGGCCTTTCAGCACATGTATTTTCCTTGCCTCTTTCAAGAAGAGTTTCTAGGGTGTGACAACACCCGGTGGTGTCTTGGACTCTGATGGAGGAGTGTGGCCGTCGGATCCTTTAGATGGATCATTAGACGATTGTCGTAACCCATCACCTTGGTATCCCCTGTTCATGTCTTCAATCATCCTTACAACCTATTGCATTGCTGGTCTTTGATCAGGCACAGATCATGAAACACAAGTCATTGCTATTTGCAACAGCTGCACCATTTCCTCCTCAATGTTATGGTATCTCATCAACTCCACGGCAAGAACCTCAGCAGCCCATTCCTCTCGGACAACTGACTTGACCCACCTAGGTAAATCAATACCTTCTTCGCCTAACGAGGCTTGATTGGGTGCTTTGCCTGTTAGGAGTTCAAGTAGCAACACGCCAAAACTATACACATCAGATTTGAAGTTAACTTTACGGGCTGTACAAGTACAACTGGATTTCACGAGTTATTAAATACAATATTTTTAAATTTAGTTACGTGTTAAACTCAAGCACATGTGTATTTGATGAGTTATCAGATACAACATCTTTGGATTTAACTATACATTGAACGCAGATATATATGGATCTGACGAGTTGTAAGACTTATCACCTTGGATTTCAAATCATTTCAAGTCCAAATGCATATGGAACTAACAATCATTATAGATTTCATGTTAGGTTATAAGACTTTGTTTGTTTATTCTTATAGTTGGTGGTATAAAATGTTAAAAATCAAGAGTAATCATTTCCCGACATCTTTAAGTGTATACAAGTCTTTTAATAATCTATCATATTTCCATCAATATTAATATTGTGTAAGAGATATCTTTCATTAATGTAGATATTTATCTCTTATTAATGCTATTAAGAAAAAATGACACTACAACCCCTATATTCACGCAATATGACAAGGTTTAGGGGCTATATACATATCTCTTGAACTACTCAAGTACATGGTTCATGTTTTTCTATTATCTAAGTATTCATCATTTTATTCTCAAAGTATTGATCATACATAAACAAGAACAAACACTTTTATTCTTAAAATTTAAAGTTCATTCTCTTATTTACTGCAATTTCTTATTTAAAATTACTGATTTTATCATTTGAGGGTCTTTAAACTCCATAAAAATTATTGTTTTGTTGATATTAGATCTTCTACCACTAATCATTAATTTCATAAACTCTAGAGAAAGGAATATTGACGTGAACATATGATTACTCACTATTTAAACACTTAAAAACTCATTCCTTATTATATTAGATTTTGAAACATCATCACCATGAAAAAATAAAAAAAAGACTAAAAATAAAGCAAAAGAGGCTACTACAATTTTACGTAACTAGATAAAAACCTCTTTCCTTACTATATTAGATTTTAAAACATCATCACCATGTAAAAACAAAAAAGACTAGAAATAAAGCGAAAGAGGCTACTACAATTCTACATAACTAGACTATATTATTGGAAAAAATTAAACGAATTCAAGAACAGGCACTCGTGCCTGAAGCCCTGACTTAGAAAAATAAATCTAATTCTAGTGAATACTAATGAAATACAAAAGAAGTTAACTAAATTCAAGAGAATAAATCTGAAATTTGAGCAAAATCAACCCTCTAACTATTGTTAGTTATCATTCATGGAAGGTTTTCTTTTTTCTTATATTTTTCCCAATTTAACAATCTTATTTAGATCAAGCATTGCCATTACCCTTCTAATACTACATGCCAACCAAAACTGACCGTAATAATGTGGTCGAAGGTAATTAAGGATTATAATGGGAGCTCATATATGAGTCGGATGTTGCAATATCTATACTCGAATTACTTGATTTTAAATTTTATACCCGACTTTGAATCTGATTGAGTATAAATCAACCCCAACCTGATCGGGTTTCAGGTATCCGTTAGATATCTGTCAAGTATCATTGGATATCCATTGAATATCTATAAAAATAATTGATTAATCAACAAATTCCTTTCATCCCTTTTATGAATTATACTGACATCATTGTCAAAAAAAAAAAAAAATTGAGGCAAAGAAAGAAAGAAAGAAAGAAAGAAAGAAAAGCATTGCCTTATAAATACATATATCAGTTGAGAAGGCCACTATATTTTGTAAAATGAAAGGCATAATGAAATATCTAGAAGATGATGAACACTTCAAACGCAAGAAGGATTAACAACAAAAAAAAAAGATCTGCAAAAGATGAAGAAGGAGGCCATAACAGCTCTGGTGGAGAACAAATTGAAAAGGGCCAAACTAATAATGTCAGTAGTAAAGTAAAAGCACGACAACAAACGCAAAAAACAGAAACAGATTACTATTTTGCTACCTAAAACCATAAGATTAATATAAAACATGAGTTAAATAAATAAGTAAAGCACCCATTTCTATAAAAGAGAAAGAACATATATGTCTGCTCCAAGAAGAGACTGAATAGAGCAAACAGGGAATGAGATTGCCAGTCTTCTGGTTGACTTAGTGCTTTTTTTAAGGGTTTATTTATTTTTATATTTTAAAAGTGTTTTAAAAACAAATTAATTTTTTTTTAATTTGTTTTATTTTAAATTAATATTTTTTTCATGTTTTTTAAATCATTTTGACATGCTAATATTAAAATAATTTTTTTTAAAAAAATATATTATTTTGATGCATTTCCGAATAAAAAGTACTTTCAAAAACAACTATTATCACTCTCAAACACCCCATAAAAAAACCAAATGAAAATATCAAGGGGGAAGTGGGGGGTTAGAAGTGTTGTAGCGGTAGCATAGCCATTTTAGGTTAGGCAAAGCAATATCCACACTTTACCTGATCCTGAATTTTTTATGTTTTATTAAAGTCCATCTCGAATCTAAACAAGAAAAAATTTCAAATTTATTTGGGTCAATTTAGGTTCGCATCCATCAGGTTATGGTAAGATTGTCATATCTAGCTGTAGCTAAATGAGAGTTGCAAAATTAGATGGTTGTATATCAATATTTTTAGAAAGCATTTTAATATATTGATATTAAAAATAATTTTTTTAAAAATAAAAAGATATAATTTTTATTTATTATTAAATAAAAATTACTTTAAAAAATAATTGATACAACCTTATGGAACAATCTTTTAGTGTAATGTTTAAAATTTAAATTAAAAAAACAGACAAAACAACAACCAAGACACGCGCTAGCCCGCGTAGTTTGCACTTCAAGGATGTTTGTTTGGTTTATTTTGTTTAGCTCTTTTTTTATTCTTTTTTCTTCAATGAATAAAAAAGGCACCGTTATAACACTCATTTTTTTTAATAGATCATAATGAATTAATTATAACACTCATCTTTTTTTAGTATTAAGAAAAAAACATACCAGTTAATATATTCAAAAAACAATTAATAATTTATTAATTTCAATTTAAAAAAATAAAAGAACACTCCTTAAGCACCCGACCAGCCTTGGGGTCACAGGAAGGAATGCTACTTGCTATTATTACCTTGCAATTTCAATGACTGCAACAGACCAATAAGATCACGCAGCATTACGAGATCCATTTTTGAAGTCCTTAATTCCCTCTCTGGTTTTGAAAAATAAAATAATAAATCTAGGCAACAGTAAACTACCACCACCGCCACCACAGCAAAAGCAAAAAGAAAAGGAGAAGGAAGCCAGAAAGCATGATACCGTGAAGAAGAGCAGACAAGCTACCGGCAGGCATGAAATCAGAAACAAGCAACTTCTCATCCTTTGAATAATAAAAAGCTCTTAATGGAACCACATAAAATTAATGTATATTTAAAGATTAAATTAACTCAATTAATTACATATATAAGGACAAATTAAATAATTAATAAAAAAATATTTCTTTGTTTAAGAATATGTATTTTTGTTGCTTAAAAGTAATATGTATACAGAAGAGACTTTGAGGTTTGAAAAAGAAAAGAGAAAATTGAAATCAAGGATCTAATTGCAAAAAGATTTTGAGACATAGGACCATATTGTATTATTTGAAACATAAAAGGACTTATATATATCAAAATAAAAATGCCTGGGGAGGCTACTCCCCTAGTTTTCATGAGAATTAACTATAACTAAAAGGGATCAGTGTTTTACTGTAGCGTGGGTTACTGTGCACTGTGAGTGCTTTCACTATAGATTATATTGTTCTGCACTATAGTGCGGGTATTGTAGGCTGTGAGTGTTTTCACTGTAAATTTGCACTGTTTGGTGGGGGCATGGTGAAGCTGCAGCCTAAAGGCCCCAAGTGCCTGGCTGGAGGCACGCCTCCTAGGACTGCAGATACCTAGGGTTTGTGCTGTCAGGCTTGGGCATTGGGTAGGCCACGCACGCCAACCCACGCCCTAGGTTGCAGCCACCTGGCGCTAGGGCTGGCCAAGGCCCTAGCAAGCAGACACCTGGCGCGGGGTCTGCCCAGTCTTGGGTGCTACAGGCAAACCCGCGTGCTTGGCTGCAACCCTAGGGCGAACGGGTATGTAAACATGCGAGGCAGGGTCTGCAGCCCCGAGCACCTTGCCAGCAAACTCGTGCGTTGGATGGAAACCTAGCCCAAGGTCTATTCTCACAGCCCTTGGGTTTAAAGACCTGCACAGCTAGATCGGCAGACCCTGCAGAGAAGAAAAATGAAAAAAAAACAATTATCATTATTGTTATTGTTAATAATTTTTTTTTAAAAAAATATTACTGTAGAAACTTTGGCCATGCATGTTAGATATTATTATTAATATGATAAGTATTATTATTTATATTCTAAATATTATTGTCATTATTGTAATTAAAATTATTAATATTAAGAATAGAAGAAAATTGAAAAAAATATAATAACAATTATTATTATTATTATTATTATTATTAAAAAAATTTTGAAAAAAAATATTATTGTATAAGCTTTAATTAGACAAGTATAATATTATTATTAATATGATAAAATATTATTATCTGTCTTTTAAATATTTTTTTATTACAATTAAAAGTATTAATATTAAAAATATTATTATTTGTATTATAAATATTATTATTTTTACTATAATTAAAAGTATTAATATAAAAAATAGTATTATTAATATTATAAATATTATTATTATTAAAAAATAATAATATATTTCATTTGAAAGGTAGAATTAAAAATTATTATTATTATTATTATTAGTAAATTAAAAAAATTATTATTATCAGTGAAGAAATAGCCTTGGATCCCAACCTCTACAGAATCCAAAATAGCCTTTGATCTATCCGAGTGCAGGACCAAAATAACCTTGGTTTTGTGCTGCGTGCATAACCCAAAATGGTTTTGGATCCTTCAGTCTACAGGAGCAGGGTGCAAAATTCAAAGAGCCTGGGGTCATGAACGAGATCCAAAATAAACTTAAGCCCTACCCGTATCAAGATTCAAAATTTTTAAAACAATAAAAAAAATGAGCTCACCGTATAACACTGGACACCTAACTAGTTAGCCCCTAACTAGGATCGATGTATTTGGATAATGGAAGGTACTGTCAAGTATTTGTACACTTCTATGTTCCTTAATCTTATTAAAGCAACGATATTTATTACATAGACAACATAATGATTAAAATCGAGATAAAAAATACATTAAACAAATAACGTTAACACAGAAGAGGAATGATATTTAAGTGAACAAATTAGAATAATTTGTAAGAAAATTCTCAATATTTTGAATATTTTAGATATTCTGATTAAAAAAAATCCTTTGCATTTCAAATATAAATGGTACATAAATATATACCATTTATTTATGAAAAAAAATTATTTTAGCTGTATTAATGTTCGCACCCCTCCTCCCTCAAAAAAAAAAAAAAAAACACTAGAATAAATACGTACAAATACTTTCTCAGCTATATACCACTTTGACATATTTATTTTGATTTCAACTCCTAAACTAGATTTTACATGCAAATCATGTGTTTTTATTTTACATGCAAATCATGTGTTTTTTTAATCACATTAAAACGCCCCTACCAAAATTCTTTGAATTACCAATAGAATTTTTTGTCGGTAATGAATTTACTGACAGCCTCATAGACATAAATGCTCTGTCGTTAATATTCTCATTGGTGA
>Ga0325411_1000227_pt1 | contig 56219 bp, 29 predicted proteins | sample PopdelMetagenome_13_FD_206181 | JGI IMG/M metagenome (GOLD analysis project Ga0325411, IMG submission 206181) | Populus deltoides microbial communities from Bellville, Georgia, United States - Xylem-PdIQD-R4 | ecosystem: Host-associated > Plants > Phyllosphere > Stem > Wood/Secondary xylem... | reverse complement strand
GAGTTGGTCATCCCTCATTCGTGCTAAGTTAATGGCCTCTTTGAGTGCTTGTGGCTTAAACATCCGAATACCATCTACTATTTCTACCTTCAAGCCGCCTATGAATGTTCCCACCAATGCCATCCTTCGTCCCTAAACGTCCTACGAATCCATTGCCACCATTGGTTAGCCTCCCTTTCTAAATGGTATGCTGTCATGGAAACCTTCTAGGCTTCTGTCGTGCTTTGGTATTCGAAAAACTGATGCACACGGTTGAACCATGTTTATCTCATGATTCCTCTATAATGATATTTGTTGCTCAATGTATGTTATAAATATTATGGTTGTGTTGACGATGATGTTTGTGGGATTGAGACCCAGGACAATTGGGTCGTGATTGAGTTATGAAATGTGAAATATTAGAAGTGTAAACAGGTTAAATGTCAATAACTTGGGACCTCCCGATGTAGGGGAGACTCTGCCAAAATTTTAGTGAAAATTTTGGTAAAAATTTAATATGAACACTTTGTACATATTAAATTACTCTATGTATCAATTGACATGAAATTGTTGCTTAATCTTGAATATGGGGATGTTACATTAATAGTCTTAGACATGCTCCTAATAAATTTATAGATTTATCAGTAATCACTGTCAATGAATTTTATTGTCTTGAACAACAATGGCCTAAACTTAACTCAGATGGCCTAAAACAAAAGACTTGCAATATAGGGTTGCTCTGGGTTTTACACAAACAAACCTATGGTAAATCAACCAAAAGAACAAGGCTCTCGTCATGGAATTTCTTGCATACCGATGCAAAAACCATAAGGTTTATGAAATTGATGCTTTGACAACTTTCGTGCTTTAAATAACCTACTAGAAAACTTTAGGCACTTTTCAAAGCCCTACTGTATATTTTTGTATACTAGTGAGAAAACCATAAGGATTATGAAAATAGAGTTTTTGCAACTTTTATGCCTTCACTAGTCTAATGAAAACCTTTTAAGGCCTGTTAATTTTATTTAATTTTTAATACATGTGCAAAAACCATAAGGTTTGTGAGAATTGGGCTTTTACAACTTTGTGCCTTAACTAATTTGCTGGAAAACCTTAGACATCTTTTGTGGCCATATGATATGTTTTTAAATACCAATGTGAAAACTATATAGTTTATGGAATTCATGTTGTTACAACTTTTATCCCTTAACTAGACTACCAGACAACTTTAGACACCTTCAAGACTATGCGGTATATTTTTACTATTAGTGCGAATTCCATTAGGTTTATGGAATCAGGGCTTTTGCAACATTTTTTTCATAACTTGCCTATCGTGCAACTTTAGGCACTTTTTAGGGCATTACGATATCATACCTTATGAAATTAGGCCTATTGTAACTTTTGTGCTTTAACTAGCCTATTAAATAACTTTAGACATATTTTATGGCCCATACTAGTGCAAAAACCATAAGGTTTGTAAAATTGTTGATTTGGCATTCTTTTGTGCTTTAAACAGCCCATCGCATAACTTTAGGTATTTTTTAATAAGGCTTACGATATGTTTTTACATACTCGAGAAAAAACTAAAAGGATTGTGGAATTGAAGCTTTTGCAACTTAGGTGCCTCACGTGACACACCAAGCACCTTTTGTAGCCTTACGATATGTTTTTTCATACCAATGGGAAAAACCATAAGATTTGTGTAATTGGTGCTTTAACAAATCTTATGCCTTAAATATAATATACCATACAACTCTAGGCACCTTTCGTGGCCTTATAGAAAACTTTTTTATATCAACTTGAGAAATATAAAGATTTTATAATTAGAGATTTTGCAACTTTGGTGCCTCAACTAGCCTATTTGGCTTCTTTACACAAGTTTTAGGGCTACAAAAATTATAAGGTTCTTGAATTGGTGGTTTTTACAATAAACCATAACTAGCCTTCCAGAAAACTTCATGCACAATTTAAGGCTTCACTGAATGTGTTTTTTCATACCTATGAAAGAACCATAAGGTTTGTGAAATTTGGGCTTTTGCAACCTTTATGTCTTAATTATCCTACCTAATAACTTTAGGCCCTTTCATGGTCCTAAAATTTTCTAATAAGGTTTATGGAATTAATGTTATCATCCTATTAGAAAATTTTAGGCACCTTCAGGGCTCACAATATGTTTTTGCATACACAAGTGAACCATAAGGTTTGTGAAATTTGGGATGTTGCAACTTTAATGCCATAAACTAGCCTATTAGGAAAATTTACACCCATTTCGGGGTCTTATGTAATGTTTTTCCATCCTATATGAAAAACCATGACGTTTGTTGAGTTTAAACTTTTGTGCGGGAAACTTTTACGCACTTTTTGATAATTAGCTATCAAGTAATTTTAACCTCCTTTTAAGGCCCCATGATATATTTTTTCATATGAACACAAAAACCATATGATTTATGGAATTTAAACTTTTACAACTTTTAAGCCTTAATTAGCCTATTGGGGAACTTTACAACCTTTCGAGGCTACACAATGCATTTTTTATATTGATGCGAATTCCATAAAGCTTGTGAAACTGGGGATTTTACAAAAGTTTTTCCTTAACTAGCCTACCATAAAATTTTAAACACTTTCTAGGGCCTCACAATATATTTTTGCATACCGTATGGAATTCAGGCTATTGCTATTTTTATGCCGTAACAAAAAAAATTAGACACCTTTTGTTGCCCCATATATGTTCTTACATACCAATACGAAAACTATAAGGTTTGTGAAACTGGTGTTTTAGAAACTTTTATGTTTCAAATAGCTTACTAGATTATTTTGGCATATTTGTAAAAGCTAGTATTTTAGAAACTTTATACACATTTTAAGGCCCTGCAATATGTTTTTGCATACACATGCGAAAACCATAAAAATTATGGAATTTATGCTCTTGCAAATTCTATGCCTTAACTACCTTTTTGGGCAACTTTATGCACATTTAAGAGCCTTATGGAATGGTTTTCCATACCGGTGTGAAAACTATAAGGTTATTGGAAAAGGAGCTTTTCTAACTTTTATGTCATAAATAGCCTACCAGACAACTTTAAACATCTTTCATGTATCAACAATATGGTTTTGCATACCTAAATAAAAGTCATAACATTTGTGGAGTTGGTGCTTTGGAAACTTTTATAACTTAAGTAGCCTAGAGGCAACTTTACACTACTTTTGAGTCATCACGGTACATTTTGCAATAACAATATGAAACCATAAAGTTTCTGGAATTTTTGTTTTGTAACTTTTATGCCTTAACTAGCTTATTAAGAAGTTTTGCAAGTTTTGGGGCTTCAAAATTAATTTTTTCATACCCACATGAAAAATATAACATTTATGGAATCTATGCTTTTACATCTTTAGTGCCTTAACTAGTATACCAAGCAACTTTTAGTACCTTTTATGGTCACACAATATGTTTTGGTATACCTATGTGAAACCATATGGTTTATAAAATGGGTGCATTTCTAACTTTTGTGCCTTAACTAGCCTACTAAGCAATTTTAGACACATTTTGGTGCCTCATACAATGATTTTACATACCTATGCAAAAATCATATGGTTTGTTGAATTTAGGCTTTTACAACTTTTGTGCCTTAATAAGCTTTATGGACTAGGAGATTTAGCAACTTTTGTGCCTTAACTAGCCTAACAAGCAATTTTACGCAATTTGTAGGCCTTATAAAACATTTATCATAACAGTAAGGCAACCATAAGGTTGATGGAATTTGTGTTTTTGCAACTTTTATGCCTTAACTAACTTGTTAGACAATTTTAGCCACCATTCATGGCCTCACGATATGTTTCTACATATAGACGCGAAAACCATAAAATTTATGAAATTGGTGCTTTTGTAACTTTTGTACGATAACTAGCCTATTAGAAAACTTTATGCACCTTCAAAGTTACACCAACCATTTTTTAATATCATTGAGAATTTTATAAGGTTGTGATATGAGGGCTTTTGCAATGTTTTTGCCTTAACTAGCATAGTCTCACAATATGTATTTTCATACATGTCAAATTAGAGTTTTTTGTAATTTTTATGCCTTAAGTAGCCAAGCAAACAACTTTAGATATTTTTCATTGCCCATTATATGATTTTGCATACCAGTCTGAAAACCATAATGTTTATGGAATTGGTGCTTTTTTATTTTTGTGTTTTTACAACATGCTAAACAACTTCAGACACCTTTCAAAGTCTTGCTATATATTTTTACATATCCATGCAAAAACCTTAAAGATTATGGAATTGGAGCTTTTGCAAGCCTTAATTGGTCTGCCATCAAAACATTAATAAATAAATAAATAAATACAAAATTAAGTCTAAAACTATTAAAAATATATATATATATATATATATTTATTTATTTAATGGAAAAAGAGAAAAAAAAAGGTTGAGAAAAATTAATGTTACCATAAAACAATTTTCTTTATTATTATTAAACTTTAAGAAATTCTCAATTAAAGAATTTCATATATTTTGAAGGCTTTTCATCCATGTTTCTATCCAAATTGTTTTTTTTTTTGTAAGAAATGATTTCACTTTATAAAACTTTTATTTTAAGTGATTCTAACAGACAGAAGTTTTTAATTGAGAAAAAAAATAATTTAGCAGTGAAATTGATATAAATAATAGTTGAGGTGTAAAATGAATGATATCTAAGTAATTTAGTGGCATATATGGTATTTGTACAAAATTATATCGCCATTGAAATGGATTGGCTAACTCCCAAAATAGTTTATATATTTTTTTTTTTTTTGGTCTGTGCAGCCCCACAAGCACCGCTAAGCAGTCGAGCAATAGTACATCGAAATTAAAAAATAAACGTCTCAATCTCTCTCGTTTTCATCGGTGTTGCGTCAAAAGCTTTTGATTAATTGATAAATCATCCAAAGTCTAAGCAATCATCTACGAAATATACAGTGCAGCCCCTCAACAATAATGAAGAACCAGTGGAGTATATCCCATAGCCATAACTACACAAAATTGAAGCACTCCATGATCAAGGTAGCAATCGTTAGCTTCCTAGCAATAGGCATAGCAACTTCTTTCTCCTTTTTACTCTCTTCTTCTCTACCCAAATCATATTATCATTCCCTCTACATATCCAACTCCATCTCTGACAATGCATCGATATCACACGACCTCTACATGCTCACCCGCCGACCCCATGCTGCTGGAACAGAAGCCAACGCCCAAGCTGCGGCCTATGTTCTATCTACTCTCGTGTCATACAACATCGATTCCCACATCGTCTCCTATGATGTTTCATTGACTTATCCTATTTCACGATCCTTAATCTTAACACAACCAGAACCAGCATCAGAGCAATTACCAATCACGTTTGATCTTCGTCAAGAGATTTATGATGGCGATCCATATGCTGACGTGGCCCATGAAGTCCTGCCCACTTTCCATGCCTATGCAAAGTCAGGTACAGTTCGTGGAGCTGTGGTTTATGCGAACTACGGGCGGGTGGAAGATTACAAGACATTAAAAGAAATGGGAGTGAATGTAACGGGGACTATTGTATTAGCAAGGTATGGAAAGATTTTCAGGGGAGACATCGTAAATAATGCATTTGAGGCAGGCGCAATAGGAGCAATTGTGTATACAGATAGGAAGGACTATGGGGGTGGAGGTGATGAGGGATGGTTTCCTAAGGCAAAGTGGATGCCACCAAGTGGAGTTCAGGTGGGATCTGTTTATGACGGGGCCGGTGACCCGAGCACACCTGGATGGCCGAGTATTCAAGGATGTGAAAGGATATCGGATGATGAAGTAGAGAAACAAGGCAATGTTCCTTTAATACCTTCATTGCCTGTATCAGCGGCTGACGGTGAAACAATCATGCGGTCTGTCGGTGGACAAGTGGCAAATGAAGACTGGCAAGGAAGCAAAGATAGTCCAACCTATAGGCTCGGACCAGGGCCTGGGATTCTAAATCTTACTTATACTGTAAGATCATTAAATTCTACTATTTACTTGCTTATTTTTTATAGAACAATATATGTATATATGACATGGTTTTGTATCGGGTTTCAGGGAAAGAAAGCTATAGAAACAATTCAGAATGTTATTGCTATAATCGAAGGAGTTGAGGAGCCTGATAGGTAAGAAAATTATATATATACATAAAAACACACATCGGTATACACAAATGTGCGCACGAAATATATTATTATAGAAAAAACTAGAAGAGAAGGACATTTCACTTTAACTCATCTCGAAAAACACCATGTGTTGCTCCGTTCTTTTGATTTTTTTCAACATTTCTTTTATTTTACATTTTCTAACATGTATAGAGTTGTAAACAATGTTCAAAGATTAACAAAATCAAACTTTAATTATGATTAAAAAATATTGTAATTAAAAGGAGAATCAACTTTGACATAAATAGAAGATCCCATTACTATTTTGTCACACAAAACTTCAACTCAATCCTTGAAATTATAGGTTTTTCTATCATTTGGTTCCTTATTTTAGCAATTTAGATTCTAATATAAATCTTTATTATCTTCATGTTCACTCCCTAGATATTAAAATAAGAGAGAGAAAATCATCACAAAATTTTAAGGAGAAAAAAGATGCTCGAATTATCATAATTTAACCATCAAAAAAACTAATTTTATGTTGGTAGATTTGTTTTTTTGCGAGAGGTTATGTTTTCCTATAAATATACCGGAAAGTATATTGAAGTTTGTTTAATTTTTTTTATTTGATTGATTTTTATTTTTGAAGTAACTGGAGGCTGTTTTTTAATTAAAAATAAGTTTAACAAGGTCTTGATATTGTTTTTAAGATGTTTCCAATTAAAAGCAAATAAAAAAATAAATTTTTTAAATCTAAAAACTTAAATTCTGATTTTGTAGTTATTATAAATAATTAAAAAATAATTCAATAAACCACCTCTCACCTCTTTTAAAAGGGGGGACCTTAAAAAAAATAATAGACATGCATGTGAGGTTGAGCTTTCAACCCAAGCATGTTGAAGTCTTGAATGGATGGTCAAATGTGTGGATCTAACCTACCAGGCCTAGTAAAGCATAATTTTTTTTCATTGCTCTTTTCTTCTTAAATATTAATTAATATAGTCTCCCTTAATTTTTAAATGGTTTAGCTTTATCTTTTTTTTATAAAAAAAAAAGGGTGATTCATCTTTCTAAATGTTTTATTTTATTTTATATTGCTGCAAAGAGATTATTATAATTTTTCCCCTCATATATTTTATATAAATAAGTTGTATTTTAATGGCACACTTATAAAAAAGAAATTGTTTGTCATTAGCAAGGAAAAAAATTAACCTCTAACATAAAATAAATTAAAATGTATAAAATAAAATGAATATAAGGTGTAAAACATTTGTGTTTTTATATAGCTTTTACTATGAAGATTAGTTTCCTGTTTTTTTTTATTAATTAGCATTAATATCTATTTTTTATTTATAATTTAATTTGCTTTTTAATTTATTTTATTAAGTATTAACAAAATTCTTTTTTATTATTAAAAAATTCATGATATCAAAAAAACACATCTATATTTTAAATAAGTGTTTTTGTTGCATTAGAAATTAATTAAAAATCCTACCTGCAATGTACTGCGAGTATATATATATATAAGGCTAGTAATTTACTATATCCCAAAGAAAGAAAATCCAACATTAGGCGCTATTAATTATTCGAGACTTACTAATAGTACTTTTGTTGCAATGATTTAAAGATTTGTGATTCTGGGTAATCATCGGGATGCATGGACATTTGGAGCAGTTGATCCCAATAGTGGAACCGCGGCATTGTTAGAGGTAGACGACTTTCATTCATCGATCAATAATATTAATTCCAATATATTTATTGCGTTCGTATCTATTTATCATTAACCTGTAATGTTATTTTGCTTTACCTTCAATTACTAGGTATAAATGTTCTTTTACACAAAGATAATATGTTGTACGAGGATTAATTTTCAGTAAATAATTTGGTGAAAATCCAGTCATAATAAGCTTTTTTACGTTAATTCTTACGATCTTTACTCGTAATCACGTAAATAATGTAATGTCATGGGAAAATTCACCATTTTCTACTGGTGGAAATTCATATAATTAATATAAAATGATTCCTACCCACGTTGTAGGTTGCCCGAAGACTGATGAAGCTACAAGAAAGAGGATGGAAACCTCGGAGAACAATTGTCTTGTGCAATTGGGATGCGGAAGAGTATGGCCTGGTCTCTCTCTCTCTCTCTCTCTCACATGTATGTGTGTGTGTTGTCATCAAAATTAATGAAGTGTAACATAAACTGAATCCTGTTTCCAGATAGGATCGACTGAGTGGGTAGAAGACAATAGAGAACTCTTGGCATCGAGGGCTGTTGCCTACTTGAATGTTGACTGTGCAGTCACCGGAGCCGGATTTCATGCTTCTGCAACACCTCAGCTGGACAAATTACTCGCGAAGACTACTCAGCAGGTACCTAACATGTTTAATAACATTTACACAAAGTTCTAAGAATCATATATTTAATTTCTATGTTTTAAAGCTCATTTATAATTTAATTATTTTCATCCATTTCATGTTATTAATTCTCCTATTTATTTATTTTTATTTTGAAACACAGAAGAATTAAGTAGATGATGAGGAAAGAAGCCATTTCCTGGAATAAAATACCATTAGATGAAGCATGGTCACCACCATCATCAATCTAGCTATAATTATTAAAGAAAACATCACCATCACAATCACCATCACCATCACACTCAATAATTATCATCATCTTTATCGCTGTTACACTCATTGCTGCCTCTTCTACCATCTCTCGCCATTAGCACTATCATCATCCATTGACCATTTATAATAATACCACCTAGCTCTCACCACAACCACTACTTTTTATATGTGGAATATATATATATATATATCTGTGTGTGTGTTTTGTTTTTAGCTCATCTCAGCAAGATCCTTTGTTGGCTTCTGAAGGTTGGTGACCCAGATAACTCATCACAGACCATCTATGAATCATGGGTTGCTTCCGACAACTCTCCTACGGTAAGCATATTAATGTTGGCCTTGCCGATTGATTGATGCAATTGCACGAGTTATAGTCATCGGAGAAACCCTATGGTAAAATTAACAAGAGATCGTTGGACTGCTAGATGAGAAGTTCTAATTAAGACATTCATCAGCCCAGTTGCTTTTTAACACTCTCATGCCTTCCCTTTTTCTATATAATAAAGTTTGTTTTAATCTCTCGTATATAATAAGTCCACAGCTCAATTTTTCTATGCAAAAAAGAGAATTGGATTTAGCTTTTTTGGTTTAGGACTTGGAATGACAAATGTTGGATATATATATATATATAATATCTTGCATATTCAAAGAATCCAAGATTTTGAAACACCCATTCTTTTCATTCCACATGAAAGAATATTTGGCAAAACTATATACACACACACACACACACACACACACACACACTTAATGCATATTCATTTGAAATTACTCTTAATGTACTTGATTTTCTCTTAGGAAAAAAACACTACAACCTACATCAAAAGATATGATATTATTTTTATTTAGAAAGGATTTTAGAAATAATAATAAAAGTATAAATAAAATGTAATCCAACCTCTATATTAAAATAAATCCTTCAACAACTTATGACATGATATTTTCCATTAAATGTTTTTTTAATTACCTTTATTTGTTTGCCTTATGTTATATAATTGCTAATTAATATGAGGAGGACTAGATTCTACAACACATAATTTTAGGAGATTAGTAGTTTAATGATCTATATATATTATCAACCTATCAATCCACTTTTCATGATGATAGGAGCTTATACATATTTTGGCTTTAGTTTTATTACTATATATATATATATATATAGTATTAAGATGCCTAATTAATTAATGATAATAAAATTATATATACTACGTGAATATATGGAGATTGGGAGACTAGGAGGTGGAGGATCAGATTATGCAGCTTTTGTACAACATATTGGCATTGCGTCGGCTGACGTCTCTTTTGGGAAAGGTAGTAAGCAGCTTTTGTTCTTTCTTTTCTTCTTTAAGAATACCTTATATAGAGATTTGGCAAATGAAATTGATTTTTCGTAACTTAGTAATAGGATATCTTTCTTCTTCTTCTTCTTCTTTCCATGAACTAAATTTAACAAAGAAGCAAAGAGTCGGCAAATTTTTTCTTTTTTTAAAGTTTATGATGCATATAAAAGTTCACTTTCTTCCTTGATTTTTTTTTATCCATGTTTTTAAAGCGATTAACTTTTCAATCCTAAACTTGAAGCCTGACTTTATAGCTACCTCTCAGGTAGCTAGAAACTAAACCAACATGTGTTGGTATTTACACTTATAGTCTATCGATACATATATTACTGACGAGCTCGCAAACAGAAATAGTCCATCGAAAAAAATCACATTGGTAATTTATAATCTGTTGATGAGTCAATTGGTAATAAATACATTGATGGATTTACTAACATACAAAGTACGTCAAAAAACATTTACCCGCTTCATTTCCTTGTTTTTAAGAATATCAGGGCTTTTTATAATTTTATTATAAGTTGTTTTATGGATAATTATGTATTAGCCTTATATACAATATTATTAAAATAATTTGCTCATTAATATTGAATAAGAGTAAAATATCTATTTATTTTAAATTTTTTATATAATGTTTTTTAATTTATTTTTCTCTTAATTTCTTTTCATATAGGTTCCTAAGAATGATTTTTTCATGATTTTTTTAAAAAAATAATGTTACTTAAAACTTGCTTTCATAATCGTAATAATTTTTTTCTTAAAAAACAATGCTTATCGTAAAAAAAATTTTTTGTTAAAATTAAAATTAAAATTGTTAATAAGAGAATTAGATTTTTTTTATCAAATATTTGTTTTAATTTTTAGTTCAAATTGTTGTATTTTTTAAATATTTTGTATGGTTGTTTTTGCTTGTTTATTTAATGGACTATACTGCGAATAAAAAAATAGTTTTGTTGTAGAAAATAATTATATAAATTTGAAAAGATAATCTTGATTAAAAATACCTATAATTTTATATATTATCTTTGATATCTATCTACTTTTAGTGTTGTATAACTAAATAGAAAAATATATTTTAAAAGATAAAATTATTAAATCTAGTTAGTCCAATGACCTAAATCATGAATTAGACAAGCTAATCTAAGTGGAACAGGATCAACGTAAAATATCGTCATTTCAATATTTTTTTACAAAATAAATTAAAGTCAAACTTGGTTTTAACGGAGTCATGGATGCACTTATCGAGTTGACTGGATTACACCGAGTTAACTTTCATTGATTTAATTTAAAATCCAATTTAAACTAGATACTAGATTGACAGTCACAACTTAAAGTTTTATAACACTTCTAACTAGTGCTTTGCTAACAGTAATAGTCAACTGTATGCAGGATATCCAGTATATCATTCAATGTATGACGACTTTGTTTGGATGGAAAAGTTTGGGGACCCTATGTTTCGAAGACATATTGCTGGTATGTATGTCATCAAACACAAATTAACATAGACAAATAATTTAAAGAGAATTAAGTTATCACATTATATATGTCATCAAGCAACATACTCTGTCTCTCTCCCCCCCCTCTCTCTTTCCCCCTCCCATATTTAAAAAAAAAACAAAAAACAGTGTGTTTGTTAACCCTGAGGGGTGTAGCTCAACTGGTCAGGCTCTAGGTTTTCTCCCTAGAGGTCACCAGTTCGAGTCCCACAACCCTCAGGGCCACTGAAGGCTTACATGGTCGTTAACTTCAGGGCCCGTGAGATTAGTTGAGGTGCGCGCAAGTTGGCCCGGACACCCACGTTAATAAAAAAAACAGTGTGTTTGTTATCACATTATTATTTGCACCTATTGATTTCTCAGTGATGATCTCTTGTAGTTGAAAATCATGCTTGTAAGATTCCATGATCTCATTGTACCAAGATGGGACTACTATTGAAATATCATTGCAATTGCCTTGGTTTTTCATTTTGATTTCATCTTTAGTTTTTAGCCTTCACTATTACCCTCCTTGACAAAACTTCAGTAACATTATTTTTTTTCCCTTTCAATAAAGAATATGATACCTCGGCCCTAAAAGTTTTGTTAAACATTTTCTTTGTATGGAAAAATGTATCTTCTAATCAAGTAAATATTTCAAACTCTTATGATTAGTTTTAATAATAAACTAATCATGCTCCAAACAATGTCTCTATTTGTCTACTGCCAATAAAATTACTAGATATTTCTTCCTATATGTAGATAATCTCAAATACCTAAGCTTTACTTAGGAAAGCCAATGGTCTCCGTTCTCGACTAAGAACCACCCTTATTCTTGTAGCACAAGCATTAATTTATAGTGCAAAAATCATTCTAGAATTAGATATTGCTAATACCGGTGTATCATAAAAAGTTGTTTTAAGTCTTTCAAAAGCCTTTTATGAATTCTTATACTAGTTAAAGATATCTTGAGTAGGTTAGTCAAGGGACTACTTAGAATCCCAAATCACCCTATAAATTTCCGGTAATAACCTGTCAATCCCATAATTCCTCTAAGCTCTTTGATTATTTTAGGAATAGGACAATTTCTCACTGCTTCTATCTTCATAAGATATATAACAACCCCTTCAGCTGATAAAATATCCCTAAGTTATTCAATTTGAGATTCACAAAATGTGCATTTAAATTGTTTGGCAAACAACTAATGACTCTTTAGTGTTTTTAATATTGTTCTGAGGTGACTAACATAAAGTAAGGTTATACACCAGAATATTATCAAAGAAACCCAACACAAATATTCTCAGAAAAGGTTCAAACATATTATTCATTAGTGCTTGGAATGTTGTAGGTGCATTTGTTAATCCTAATGGTATCACCTTAAACTCTTAATGCTATGGATTATAAAGGTCATCTTTCAAATGTCTTTAGTGTGCATCCTCATTTAATGATAACGAGACCTCAAATCTAATTTTAAAAGATATTGTGATTTATATAACTCATCCATAAGGTCATCTATTAATAGAATTGAAGATTTGTTCTTTATAGTCAGCTCATTCAATTGTCTGTAGTCAACACAGAACCTATAGTTGTTGTCTTATTTTTTCTCTTAACAATATTGGAGAAGTAAATAGGCTGCTATTGTGGTGAAATATTCCATTAAGAAGCATCTCCTTCATCAATCTTTCAATTTCTTATTTATGTATAAAAAAACTTTTTCAAGGTCTGATGTTAAATAGTTTAACATTTGGAATCAAAGGAATCTTATTATACAAAGTCCTTATTTGATTCATCAAATATTAATTAAAATTCTTTTTAATAAAGCCTTGATTTTAGGATTCTTTTCTTTTTGCTTAAGTTCTTCTCTGGCTTCAATTGAGGAAAATTATCCTACAAAATCATATATTACCTCTTTGAGCTTTTTTTAACATTAGATGTTGTGATTAATTACAGAGTGACCTCCTTAATAATCCTTTTAAACTCAATCATTCATCCTTGTTTTCTAAAATACAACTTCATCTTGATAAAACCAAAGAGAATGCAAAAATAAGATCTCAACCAATCCATTCTCAGTACCATGTCACATCTCCCTAACTTAAAAACTCTCAAATCTACTTGAAATTCATGCCTTTATATCAACCATATAAATCTTGGACAATATACATTACAATTCATAATAGTGCTATAAGTCACAATCACTGCTGACATAATAGTTTTCTCAATGTTAACTATGATCTCATTAACCACATGTTCATCTATAAAACTATGGGTACTACCATTATCAATAAAAATTTCCTTTAACTTTTATTGTATTATGATATAACTTTTAGTCAATGCCTTAAAAAATAAGACATACTCATCCATTGGATCCTCTTCAGCCATAATTTTTCACCATGTTTATAACATTGTCCTAATTTTCTCATTTGTTTATATAAGGTTTCATGTATTCGTTTTTCTTTTAGTGTCATATCAGTTCTTATAATGTAAGGAGTTTTCAAAGATGAATTACCTGGTGGTCTTTTATTATTGAAAGGAGGCGATATTCTAGGCATCATTCTATTCTTCCTTACCACAGCATGGTTAGATTTTTCTTGCCACCTTACTTGATGAAATGCTTGTATCAATGTTAAAGGCTTTAGTATTTTTAATGTTGGTGTGATATCATCTTTAGGCCATTGATAAAGCTCGATATATAGTATAATTCTAGTAATGAGGGATTTGAAGTGCTCATTAAGATTTGAGCTCCTCGAACCTTTTAAACATGCTTCTTTACTCTTTTATCCTTCACCAACTTGTTGAATTCTTCCAGTACATCCTCTCTACTGCCAAAACTTGTACAAATGGATTCTTCCAGTACATCCTCTCTACTGCCAAAACTTGTACAAATGGATCAAACAAACTCTTCCCACTTAGTCTGGTCATGATCTCTAATCAAGAAACCTTCTAACCAAACTTATGTTTTGTCTTCTAAGTAAAGTGAAGCTATTTGTAAAATGTAACTTGAAGAATTTTCTACATTTCCTAACCCACCCCCTTGGATTCCCTATGAAATGTAGGTAGTTCTACTTTAGGTAATGGTACATTGTATATACCTCTTTGTCCTTCATTGATTCCCACAGGTTCATCTTGGTTATGATTTTGTTGTAGACAAATCACACCTCTTGTAATAGCTTGGTTCTTCCATTTGTGCATTAAGTTGTTCATTCCATTTAGCCTGCCCGAATCTTGCAATTCTTGATGAAGAACATGTATCCTCACATCCAATTGTCTACAATGCTCTTCCAAAGCTTTGTTATCTCTGTTTTCCCTTTTGCAATAGCCTGGATAAGTATATTCTAATACCAACATGCTAAAGCCTGCCTTAACAAAGATAATTGTAATTGAGAAAATAAGATTGAGAGTTAGAAGTTATGGAGAAAGAGAGATTTTTGTTGTTGTACAGAAAATATTATAGAACACATGAATTATTATACCAGTAGTTCTTACTAACTAATTACTTTCTTCTAGTTCATCACGTGGTTTGATATTTGTAATGTAGTGGCTAGCGTCTGGGGTTTGACAGCTCTTCAGTTAGCAGATGAAGAATTTCTGCCTTTCGACTATCTATCCTATGCATACGAGCTCCAGGTAATGTTGATCTGTAGTCTGTACATCATAATCAGTGCACAGAAGAGTAAATAATGATTTCTTCCTTTTGATGAGAATGAAGTATTCTTTTTTAAAATAAAACAACGTTTTATTAAACATGATTTAATTGATTGATTTTTAAAACTAAGAGAACTATTTTTAATTTATTTTATAAAATTAGAAAGACTAATTTATAATTCAGAGCCTAACATTGATGGCAGTATTAACGATCGAATCCATGCATTATAGAAAAACGCAGAGGACTTGGAAGATGAGATATCGGATAAGGGCATAAGACTTGCTCCCCTGTTCGAGTCCATTAAGAGACTAAGAGATGCAGCTACAAAAATAAACCAGGAGAGAAAGGTATGGCAAGATTTTCTATCAAGTAAAGATTGACATATCAGCATTAATACCAAAGAATTATGAATACTCAGGCAATTGAAGAAAACAGAGTGGGGGCATGGAAGTTCAAGAAAGATCAAGTGAAGGTGAGAGAGATCAACGACAGGCTGATGATGGCGGAACGAGCATTTACAGACGCAGAAGGGCTTTCTGGGAGGCCATGGTACAAGCATATGGTATGTCTCTTCTTAATCCTGAGTGATAATATATATATTACGACTGCCAAGAGCAGATAGATGGAAGTGATTCTCTGTATTTGTGCAGATATATGCACCGTCAAAGCATGATGATTATGGATCGAGCTACTTTCCTGGAATAGACGACGCGATTGAAGAGGCGAGGAGTCTCAGCACGCCAGAGGCATGGCGCTCGGTACAGCACCAAGTTTGGAGGGTGTCAAGAGCTGTCAGACATGTCTCGCAAGTCCTCACTGGTGAATTGACTTGAAATATGCTGTGTCTAAATCAAAATCACCTTGGCTTGCAAGATGTAATAAAAAAGCTTCATGCAGTGGATTCAACGAGCTGTCTCTAAATGGTGTTAATTTCTAATTAAATCCAGAGATATCATGATGAAGTCTTCTGTCGCCATCATTCTATTTGACCTTCGTGTTTTTTCGTTAACCCAGTAGAGTAGTACCTTCATCCACCCTGAGCAAAGCTTCTATCAATAAAAAAATGCTTTACATGGCAAGTTCCAATGCCCAAACTCTCTCATCATATTGCTCTGCCTATGTAACCCTCATGTACACACTCATTTGCAACCTCACCCTCGTTTTGACCACTCTAGTTTTATAGGCAGCTTGATAGAAGAATGACTCAAAAGAGTTTTAACAAAAATCAGTGGAATTGCCACTAATCCAACAACTAAACTAGGTTTTTCGGACAACCCTTGATGGGAATCAACAAGCAACATTCATGAATGTGCTGATTGGATCTATTACAAGACCAAAAAAAAAAACCAAGAGAATCACCGAGGTATTGGGCTGGTTTATAATATTTGGATTGAGCCTCATTTAAAGACTACAAGTATAAGCTTTGTAATCTATTCTTATTCAATCTTGAATTTGTTTATTATAAATTCAATATCTAATTATGGTTATTTTATTCTCATCATGCAATCTTGGATTTAAATTAGATATGCAAGTTTAATATAATTCCAATAACTAATTATGATTATTCTTTTCCGTATTCAGTTTTAAATTTAAGTTAATTATATGGATTTAATTTAGAATGGTTAGTTAATTAGGTTTTATTATTTTATAAGTTATATTATACAAAATAACAATGAAAAGACAGATTATTATGCTGCCATTAAGAATAAAACAGCGTTAATACACTTCTTCTTTAAATTATAGTGTCGTGGTTTTTTACTTTGATTTTACCTTTTTACTGGGTGAGCATTCATATTCTTTGTGCCTGCCGGGTTCGCATCAAGCCTTGTTAACTTTGCATCATAGAACAGTGTGCAAGCAACTCAGAAACTTAACACCAACAGCAGTGCAATGAAATTGACAAGATTTATCTATACACCCATTCCTTCGCCTTTCAGCATTCCGACGTATGAATAACCTCTAAAATTGTGGTAATTCAACATGCAGTGCCAACTTATACAATGAAATTCAAAAAGGATATTTAAAATTGTGGTAAAAATTGTTTTTCAAAGTGTTTTTTTACTTGAAAATACATTAAAATAATCTTTTTAAAAATTTATTTTTGACATCGCTACACCAAAATAATTCAAAAACACTAAAAAAAAATTAATTTGAACGGAAACATCAAATTTTGAAGAAAAGCAGGTTGAACATCAACGTCAAATGTCAAATGGGACCTAAATCACCACTACTAAAGAAACATCAAGATGCAATATTTTAAAAAATGGTGGTGCAAGACTGCTGAGAATTCAGATTTATCAAGTTTGCATCACAGAACCACTCACATAAGAAACTCAAAGCAAATACCAACCTCATTGCACAATCGTCAAGTTTCATTCAAGTTTTAATTTCTCCATCAAAGCACTCTTCCAAGTATGGAAAACTCTTCAGCACATAAGAGGTAATACAACACGTAATGCCAACTTTAAGATTTACATACTAAAACACATTATATAAGAAATATTATGCGATATTCAAAAAATAGTAGTTTATATGATGCCAGGTATCCCCACAAATGGATATATGGAAAGGAACCAAATTACCTTCTCAAATATTTCTTGTAAAATCAAATGCTAGTACAGAATGCATAATTTTAATTCTATGGTAAGGGTGACGCTGCCAGTGAATGACGAGATTGAAGCATGCCTTTTCAATTATATAGTAAAGTCATTATCAGCACACCTTCAGAGCAACATGGAGACAGGGAGGGCAGAAGATTATTTTGATGGTTGGAATATCCAATAGACACCGTGGGGCATGCATAGGTTTACAGTGAACAGGACATTTTGCAAAAACACTGTACATAGCATGCCCAGTACGTCAGGTTAACATTCTGCCCATTTTTAATGGACATAGAAATACATTTGTCTATTAGTTCCACTGTGTCCTATAAAAGAAGCAAATCAGTAATTACAAGAGTTCTTTCATTTTTCTTCCTCAATCATTAGATGCAACCAACTTTCTCCACAAACACCATTGGGCTTTCAAGTTTGAACTAAATTCTCGCCTACTCTGCAACTTTTTAGTGTATGTCTTCGCAATATAAGAACAAGAAAACTGATGCAACCATAAGTTGCTTGCCCCCATCCCACCATTTTCATTGCTCATGTAATTAAGATAGAAAGTCCTTGATTTTATGTCTTGCATTGATATTTCTATGCATGTCGTCCATGGAAACAAAAACTATTCTCACTACCCATGTAATTGGGATTTATGATATACTTTGATTCTTGCCCAAGTTACATAGATGTGAAAAGGTTAGAGATATAGACTTTATGTTAGAAGATTTAAATAAGCAAAAGGGAGAATATGCAGGGAAATTTGGATAAGGAAAATCTTTAGATTGAATTTTGATAGAGAGAAATTTATGAATACTAAATAGAGAGACAGAGAAAGAAAGAGAATGGAGTAAATAAAAAATATGAGTTCCATAAATTCTTAATTTTCAATAGCATTATATAAAACCAAGAGATAGAAAAGAAATGAAAAGAAAATATGGAGATAAAGATCTCATTCAGAGAGTAAGATGAGAGAGGAAGAGGACTTTGAGGAGTAAGATTTTCATTTGATAGACTAGTTTATTGAATTTGATTTGAAGTGGATGATGATAGATAGGGGTATTTTATGTCCCATTACATACGGGTACTGAGTTAACCTACCCGAGAATAGTGAGCAGGTTAACAATACATATCATCTAGAATTCCTACAAGCTTAGAAGAGCACAATTTGAAAAATGAAAGAGCAAGCGAGAAGAGAGAATATATGCTCATGGTTGGACATTAAATTCAACACCAGAGAGAATATATGCCCATGGTGGGACATTAAATTCAACACCAGATTATAATTTAACGTCTTTTTCCTATCTTAATATTCTATGTACAATTGAACTAGCATTATATGTACAAAAATGAACTTGTATGCGTACTTTATTTACTTCCAAACCTTGATAGCCCCATCTCTGCTACTTGAAATCAGAAGTCTCTGGTTCAACTTGACAGAAGCCAATGAGAGGATGGAATCTCGGTGGCAACCAGCAGAATCAGTAGCTGCAGCTGCAAGAACTTGCTTCGCTGTCAACTTGGCTGTTAAATGTCGTCTTTTTGTCTCCTGTTTGCAGGGAAAGTCAAGCAATTTTAGCATTAAGAACCCAATATTCTGTACATTGAAAATTTGAAAATTATGTGATTGCATAATGAAAAGATTAAAAGAAAGTGAACAGAAAAAACTTTCATTTGGCTCAAATTGCTGTCATTTTAACCAAGATGATATCCAGAAGGAAACATTATTTGAAATATCATCTGTGATCCAATTAAATTAACTGGGTGACACCCTAACTTTCTGGTTCATAATGAAATACAAAATTACTTTCTTTTTTCTTCAAGTTAAATAAGTTGCTATTGATGAAAAATCCAGCACTACATATTTATATAAACAGAGACTTTGGCGCACATAACAATGATACATAGCTAGGCTCTCTCCCTCTCTCTCTCTCTCACACACATATCACTGAAACAAAATCCAAAATCATCAGAACTGGCATATTAAATTGCAAAGGATAAACAAGTGGAGGAAGGGAAGAGAATGCATTACTACATTCATTGAAAATGCAATAAAAGCCAGCATGGGAACAAAATATCTGAAACTTGCTTATTAAATTGCAAAACATAAAGCACTGGTCAGAAGAAAAATGTTTAGCTATTCTTATAAATTCATGGTACAATTTGTTTGATCATTGTTTTAAGTGCTTCCAAAATTGCTGCGTACATAATTTTCAAATAAAATCCTATATTGTGTTCTAAGAACAAAAGGGGCAGCCGTTACTGGTAAATTAAAATAGAAATTCAATTGGTTGATGACCATGCTGTTAAAACTTAAAATTGCAGGTAAACTTAACAATTCATTCATTACATCTCAAAATTCACCAAACATGTTGGCAGGGGCCAAAATTACACCTATTTAGAATCACAAAAAAAAATGATGTGTCAACTCAGACTCATTAAACACATAGGATGTGTTATTGACACACGTGTCAACCAATATATGCACATTATCTCTTCTGGGTTATTTAATCAACAAATAGGATGTGTTATTGACAAGAAGGCCCATTAAACCTTCGAAACTATGTTGTTTTAAGCAAGTCCAAAAATGAATTAGGTTGGGTGATAATTGTCAGGGCATCCTAAGGTGTGTTTGGCATTGCGTTTCAGAAATGCTTTTAAAAAGAATTGAATATTTTTTATTTTTTTCTTTGCTTCAAATTAATATTTTTTAAGTGTTTGGCATTGCGTTTCAGAAGTGCTTTTGAAAAAAATTAAAATTTTTTTATTTTTTTCTTTACTTCAAATTAATATTTTTTTTAATGTTTTCATATCATTTTGATATGCTGAGGTCAAAAATGATTTTTTTAAAAAAAAAAACATTATTTTGATGTGTTTTGGAATGAAAAATACTTTGAAAAACAACCGCTACCACTCTCAAACACACTCTAAGTCTCGTTGTTTAAAGCAAATCCTAAAATGAATAGCTGTTTGGGCTCTCTTAAAACTATGTTGTCTTCAGCAAGTCTTAATGAATTATGTTGGCAATAAATGTTAGGGCATCCTAAGTCTGTCTCTCTCATCACCATGGTATCTTTCTCTCAAACCAAGATTCATCTCTTTGAAGCTTTTATTTTTAATTTTGCTCAACTCTCTCTTGCTCTATCCATTTTATACCCAAGAGAATTTATCATAAAAAACTATGACAAATTGCATACATTCTCTTCACCAGAAAAACTTAGACAATCTATCTCATCTCAAAGATGAAATCAAATCTATACAGAAAAGTCTTATTTCCTATTTATGGATGCCATTTCCATCATAGCTCATTTTGCAATCTTTGATTTTCATAGTAAAATATACCATGACTTACAAAAAAAAATAAAAAGCCATTTAGGATACTTAGAATCTTTAATACTCATTAAGATAAAACCAAAGTCTTTTAGATAATATGATCAAAACAAGTGAATTGAAGAAATTAAATGGCATTTATCTTTTCACTCTTCAGTCTTCACTCTTGTGGCTAATATAATCTCTTCGGAGCAATTAGTATTCCAATTGGGACGTCAAAGAATCTTGTACTTATTTTCAATAATCAATCATTTTTTATGCAGGTTGGTTTTGTTATGTTCATTGTACTGATTATGAAAACTCGCTGGATCTTGACATACAAGATGATCTTATCATCTCTATCGAATGGTGTTTATAACCACCTCTAATTTGTTTGTGATTGAGAAAATGATTTTGGGATTATCATATCTTGATAGTAATAGTGTCCACTAGAATCCATGGATGGAGAAGAATAGTGTTTTTAACCACCTCTATTGAAGTTGTACGAGATTGAGAGAATGAATTTGAGATTAGCATATCTAGATAAAAATAATGCGCACTATAATCTATGGATCAAGAAGAAATGATAAAACACAATAAGAGGTATCAATCCAAAATACTAAGTCAAGGAGTTATGCATTAAAGAGATATGACATTATGAATTGCTACTTCATATAGAATGGTACTGTATGCTATGTTCAGGATTGGACAACACCACTTTCAAAATGCAACAAATTGAAGGAGGGGAAAAGAGAAGAAAAGAGTAAAACATGAAAGGAAGTCTGAATTTTTATTTAGTATGATCAGTGATTTCGCAATCTTTCATGTGAGTTTCATGGTGTTCTCAGCTTGTATGTGCATGCAATACAGACTGCAGTAATCATAGTTCTGTTATAGCTTTTACCTAATCAGGAAGCCATCAATGCAAGTAATATACAAGGTCAAAAGAATATGAAAACTATGAAACTAGAAAGGTATAGAAGACCACATAAAAATTTGATTAGCATTGAGCAACAAAAGATAACAAATAAAGCAAGCAACAAGAGTTTCCAATTCAGCACAATTGTATCTACCAAAATAATGGACGTCTTGTCAGCACATACCAACAGAGCTCTGGTATGATTTTCCCAGCTATTAATTATAGACAACATTCTTCAACTATTTCTTAAAGAAATATTTTATAACCACCAATTTCAGCAAGTCCAAAGGTAAGATCATACTAAATCAACAGAAGAGGAGAAAAGAAAGCAATGCAGCTGAATATCAGAGAAGGATTAAAAACAGAGAAACCTATCAAGATACTCTAATATAGTACACCATTTATCAATCATACTTTTCTATAAAAATTTAGCTGGTTCCTAATCTCTAATATACCTCTCTGGCAATTATTTCTATTAAAATTAAAGGCCGCACACGCAACACATGACAGAATTATTATGAATTGAGGAAAATACCCTTTAAGTCCATAGAATATACCTTTCAAGTAAAAATAAAAATTAACATTTATAAACTCAAGGAATCAGGTAAGATGCATACCTGTACAATTTGCACTCCAAAACTCGACCTTGTTTCATACAGATTATCATTCCCAGCTCCATTCAAATTTGGCCCAGAAATACAATAGCTTCGGTCAGGGCTACAATAACAAAAAATCAGACAGTTAAATCCATAGTTGCCATGAGATGTGAAGTGATTTTAAAAGGAGAAGACAGACTACAAAGAAAAAATACAGACTACAACCTGAAATGGTCCCATCTACGTATCTTCAAATCAGTTCCCCCAGTCAACAAATCACCACCTGGTAAGGGAAGCATCGCACGAATACCAGGAAAACGAGGAGGTGGTTCATTAAGCTCCTCAACTCTGTACTTTGGTTTAACATTCCGCCTCACATCTAGTTTAAGATTTGTCTTACTGGATGGCCTGGCCAAGGCCCATGGTATATCAGACATTTCTTCATTGTCATAATTTGCAACCCTCATGACCTGGAAGAGAAGTTTAACAATGCCATGTAAAATTAACAATGTAGAGAAGGATAGAGTAACAGTATAAATTAAAAGAAACTAGATCGAAAAAGAATTTTTATGCAGCTATAAGTAGTACAAGACATTCTTATATCATCTAACACTAGGAGAATATCATTTCAAGCAAAATGTAGCACATAGCATTTGGAGATATAACACAATATTCATCCTCGAAATTCATAATCAATTGCATCTCTTTCATAATATAAAATCTTAAGTACAACCTTTGGGTGGTTATTACTAAAAAGATTATTTAATGTAGCTGTGTATCTGCAACAGGCCATACCCCATGTAATTTAAGTTCTTACAATAATTACCAATATAAATCAAAAAATAGGCCTAACATATTGTGTGTGTGCGAGAGTGTGCAATGGTACTAGATTGCCTTTTCAATAATCCATAAGTCACCCACTGCACAAAAACTTCAATTTGTAGCGAGTGTCGCAGCAAGAGACGTCATGCATTGTCAAATTTTAGATTACACAGCAATAATTCCATTCCAATGTTCAAATTAGAGCAGAAATAATGGACATTTAAATATTGAAGTGTGAGACCAAAGCAAATCCTAAACAAATTAGCATATACACGATATCAGTGATATGCAAACCCTTCAGAACTCAGTTTTCTACTAACATACAGTCCTTCATACCAAATTTTTCATCTATCAAAACACAAGATGTTAATATATGAAATGTTGCTTTTCGTAAAGCCCTTTTTTGCTCATGTAGTCTGTGTAACTAAAGCTCATAATGTAACACCTAGACAATAGCCAAGGCTATTGTGCATTATCCTATTCTATGCCACCCAATCTGATTATCAAAGGCAACAAATAAAGACAATTAGCACATACCTGGTGGCAGCTCCCAGTCTCAGCATTCCAAAGAGAAACTTCATTAGACCCTGCAGCAACATATATGAGTGGTCTTGCAGTGCTGGTTACGGTGACATTTGGAGGAGGAACAAAGAGGCACATCTTCTCTACAGGGCATACATGAGAATACTTCCATGAGTTTACAGGGATAAGGAACCTCAGATCCCAAAGTGTTAGCACACCCCTGGAAGAGCCTGAGACGAACCAGTTTCCACAAGGACTTGTAACCAGAGATGATATGTGGCCTTCCTCAGGAACTGCTTTTAATGTCCAGGCGTTTGAATTGGCCCTGATATCCCAGAGATGGATCCCACAGTTTTGGGTGCTGTACATAACACTCTGGCTATCACTGTTATCACTGGTGTAGTTCAAAAGACTAAGAATGGCACCTTCCTTGATATCCTTCTTTTTTATATCAGCAATCCCTGAATACTTCTCAACAACATTACCAAGGCCTCTGGACATGTGTTCAACAGAAAACATATGAATTATGCCATCACATGCTCCAACAACAACTTGAGCTATGTTGTGAAGCATAACAGTGCATAGCGCTCGACTCCCCTCCAGGTGATAAGTTAACCTTGATCTAAATGAGATGTCCTTCTCCAATTTTCTTGAATCCCACACCTTGATAGTTGAATCATCAGATGCACTCACAAAAACGCTAAGATCACTTGAAACTGCAATGTCATTGATGGCAGACCGGTGCTCCTGCAAGTGCGCAACCAACACCCCACGAGGTTTCCAACCTGAATCAGGAATTGAAGCAGTCCGTGCAAATAACGGCAATCCAGTTAGATCTGTTGGAGGGGCATCTTCCACCGTCAAAGAACTTCCTTTTGAAGTTCCATATAATCCCATATCTTGATATTTACCATTAAAGAATGATGTTTGCTCATTTTCTCTGCTTTCTGGTTCATGTACCACTCTATAAAATGGTTTAGAACCATTAGTAATGCTAAATGAACCTGAAACCAGCTTAGGTGCAGGAACAGAACTAGCCAGGCTAAATGATTTAATTCCGTGATCCACCCAGGGCATGTATGATGAACTGATTGCAAGGGAATTCATTTGCAACAAAGAATCAGACGTTGCTGGAGGAAATTTTACTGCTCGCCTGTCCATGCTAAAGGAGTATATGGGTATGCCTTCTGAGGATTTATCATGTAAAAAGCTATTCACACCACTAAACTGAGGGGACATACAACCTGAGAATTGCAACTTCTCTGAGCTCAGGGCATCACGAATGTCAACTTTGCTAGAAGCATTGGCTATAAAGCCCATAGCTATTAACTTTGCATCACCATCCTCTGGCTGTCCCAATCTATCAGCATCATGATTTTGATCCTCGGGACTTGGTTCCTTTTCAGGCCAACTCTTCATTGAATTCGGTTCCTTATCATCTCCCTTGAGCAAATCCTCAGGTTCCCATTGTTTTGACTGGGCTGATGAATTGTACCATATTTTTCTCTGTCTCTCTAACATGTCTGAACTCCGGGCATTTTCCAAGTCGTGGTAAAACACGTGTCTTGAAACCGGAGGAACCAAACATAAAAGCAGAGACTTCTCTGAAGCTAGAGAAGCTGGATGTCTGCAAAGGAAAGGGCGTATAACTGGTGCTAGGAAAACATATGAATCTACTGCTCCTAAACTCTCACTGCTGGCAGCAATGAAAGAGACAGCTGACCTTCTAACCCATTGACTAGGATAGCATAACAATGGAAAGGCATGCTCTATCATTTCAAGCAGTACCCGCTTCCGTAGGAAGCCGCGTTTACACAAAATTGCCAAGCAGTCCAATGCATTTACAATGACAACCTCAGTTTGATCACTTAAAGCCTGATCAATGTAAGGTAAAAGATATTCTTCCACACTTCTTTGGCCCACAAAGAAGCAGACATATACAATCTTGCTATAGAATAATGCCCTTAGTTGCTCATCTCGATCATTGAGAAATGCAGGAAGGATTGGTAACAGAAAGTCATTGCTTTGTCTGTGGCCAAAGAAGCAGCACAGATTGCCAATGTCCTGAAGGAGTGCTCTCCTGATATTTGGAGTTTGTTTTGGACCCATGACAAGTTCCTGAACAACCTCAGCAATTGATTTCCTCAGCTGTGACAACTGCGCATCATTATTTACTCTCTGCAGCTGCCCAGGTCTTTCAATAAATGATGCCATCGAATTCTGTGGTGAACTCATTTCATCAAGAACACCTGCCTTGCTCAAGCTTATTGAATGAATCAAGAACCCATAAGCAGTTAAAGCCAGCTTCGCTATATTGCTGGCGTAACATATTCTCACACTTTCCTCTGGATCATCAGGAAGCATGGAAAGCATTGGAAGAATATACTCAGGGAAAATCTTTGCATCGCTAGGAGGAAAATCACGAACTAAAGGCAGAATGTCACACAAGGTTTCCAAGGCAGCAGAACGCACTATTGCTGCTGGATCCGAAAGCATTGCAATAACATATGGCAGCACACGCTGTAAGCGATCTTCATCATCAATATATAATGAACAAGACTTCAATAAAAGTATAGCCCCTCTCCTCAAATGTGGCAACTTGACATTACGTATGCAAGAGCATAGCAGAGAGGCAATCAGAACCATACCTTCACATTTCATGCTATCTTCAGGTAACGGTAAAAAAGGCATACCAAAGGTATCTGATTGACTGTCATAATCGGACATCAATGAACTCAAATCATCCATTGTAATTTTTTTCAGAAATGGATGATCATTTCTCCTAAATGCATTTGAGATAGTTTGAAGAAGCTCATCAGGAGATTTGGTGCTGCATTGCTTTAGATCCTGGCAAAATTCAGAACCAGGTGCACTCTCAGGCATCAATTTCGCACTATAATACCCACTGCTTTGTTTTACATCCCCAAGCAGGCTATTGATATCTCCAAGAAGATTGTACTGTTGATAAGTTAAACCATTTTCTATTCTCTCTCTGTTTCTCCAATGACTTGTCGTGTCCAAGTTTTGTTTTTCAACCATCTCTTCTGATAGTTTTCCATTCAAACTATTTGCAAACATGTCTCGTCTGGTGCCAGCCACCTCACTTGTCCTGCTTCCCATCATTTGCTTAAGTATCTCATGGAAAACACTCTGGCATATTGCAACCTACAGTACAGATAAAAGAGCCTCAATGTGTAAATATATGAGTTGCAACAAGGACAAGTTTTATGTGCTATATCAAAATATCCTACCCTCATGTCAGAATGAAGTGGATTCCAGCAGCAGTAAAAATTATGCAGAAAGGGTGAGAAGTAGCTTGGAAACACAACAGCTGCATAATCTTGTAGGTAGCTTTCAGCAGAAAGACGTGCCTCAGGCTCCAACTGGATCATATGAAGTATCATCTTGCGGATTCCAGAATCTGGGATCTGCACATCCAGAGCATAGATTTATCGACCATAAGAGCGATAGTTAAGGATGATCGAGATTTATCCAAGTTTCACCAAAGCGATTTAATAAAGTTCTAAAACACTAAAGGCTTTGGCTTAAGAAAAGCAGAATGAAATGGGAGGTTAAAAATGAAATTTTAAGGATAAGAGGGACAACGAGTGAAATATCATGGGAAGACTAAGTATTCAAAATAGCGTAAAAACCCAGATAAAATTGAATGCTTCACAAATGATAAACCCACCTCTCTTATTCTTCTCTTGGTGGGTAAAAACTGATTTACGCACAAATATATTGATACTACTGTAATGAACTAGACAAAGCGAGGGGGAGATGAAGAGAAACAGAGGAGAGAAGGACCTTTTCAAGATATTGGCTAGGATCGTATTGTCCTCTACGATAAGCAAGAAGCTGGGAGAGTTCAAACAGTTGCTGACCCTCAAGAAAAAGTTCCGCAATTACGCACCTATATAGAAACATGATGAATCAGATAATTGTTGCAACCCAAAATAAAACATATAAAACCAGTACTTCAACTACAAAATTTGATCAGTTTTATATTAGATCCATGCAACCCAAAAGTGATACCCCAACCAGAAGTCACTTTACTTGATTCTGCATTGTTAAAAATATCAGGTCACAAGAAATTTGACCTGTTTACCAATCCCAAAAACAAAACAAAAGAGAAAAAGAAACCTTGTTTCTTTTCTTTTTTTCTCTTATGTCCAGAGGCTGTTAGCGATAGGGCAGTCGCAACCCTCTTCCCCCAACCTCAAAACCTCCCAACATTCTTATGAAGGGAGGATTACCAGCGACACAGTTGGTACCGTCAAGAAAAGGAGGGAGGGCGATTTTGCATTTGGATTATGCTAAACAATGAAAAGAAACCGCAGCACAAAATCATGTAGATTACCCTGCATAACTAACAATTTCTTTGTGCATTAACTATTACAGAAAAAAGTTTGCACACGGTGGGGATATGAAAATGAAGCTTGGCAAGAATTGTGAAGTGAAAGCATCATGGAAGATAGAGATACTACTATACTTAGCAAGCTCACCCTACAGCAAATATGTCCATGGACGGCAACAGGGGTGCATCTTGAGCAACTTGCACCTCGCCTCCATGCTCATAAAATCTCTGAAATTTGAGGATGAGTAAGTATAATATATTGCATGATAACAGCACTGAACAATAAAGGAAAACTGGAAACAGTTTAGAACCATATGATTCTTGAGTGCCTTGATGATCAATAAACAAGCAGTTAGTATACAGAATAGAGGGGAAAACAAAAGTGTGACTAATGCAGATGGGGAGCATTAGGATCAAAGATCTGTTGGGACAAAACAAAACCTCGGGTGCAAGATAACAGAGCCTTCTTCCTCCCGTGTCAAAGAAGAAAGAGAAATCCGAAGGATCATCATAAGGGATGTAAGTTGGTTTAAACGAGGCGAAGTCAGCAAGATAAAGCCAATTCCAGGAAGTAACCAGCACATTCTCGCATTTGATATCACCTGCCATTGACAAAGAGTATCAGAAGATGCGAACCTCGGTAGAAACTAAAAGCTAACTGCACTCACCATGACAAATGCCCTTGTCATGACACTGTTTCACCGCAAGAAGCAACTGCAATGGAATATGTATAAAAATAAGAGTCCAGAACAGCTGTATTTTAATTAATAATTTTATTGCTAAGAAAGTGAAGGAAAGAAAGGAAGACCTGAAATGCCAACCACTTCTTTTCAACAAGACTGAGGAAAGGACGAGTACTCAATCGATCATGAAGATTATTGAAGAAGTACTGCCTCAAAAGATAGGCTGCCTTATCTGTTTCTTGAAAAAACTGCAACATCAACAACATCAGCATCAAAACCCAAATCATCGTATCGATTTAGTAGTCAAAATTGCAGACCTGGAAGGGCCAGACGTGATGATGGTCAAGAGCGCGGAAGGTATCCTTGATGTTGATGAGACGGCGGTGGTAGTCGGTGAGATCAATGTTATCACCACGCTTGAAATAAACCTTGACCAGAACTAATCCCTCATCGTGCTTGCACAGTATAGACTTGAAGAACCTGCCGCGGCCAAGCACCTCCTTCAGTACCAAATTATACGATGACGGCAAGTCGTGCAGGTAGTACTCTGATGCCGATGCCTGCGTCGTCCGCGCGATTTTGTTTCCCATGCTTTCCTTTTTCTTTTTTTTTCTTTTAAATATATTCTAATTTAATTTCACCATTAGGTCTTCTTCCGAGATCGTTTTGCTTTTACAATTATCCCGAACCCGAGAGAGGCAGGAGAGAGAGGGAGAGAGGGGGAGAGAGAGATAAACTATGAATTAAAGTACTCTCTTTCCTTCGTCCCTGGTTTAAATAATACACGCAACTCCAACCAAAGCTAAACGATCTGTCGGGGTCTGGGCAATTTTTCTGCTGTCGTGGAGCCAATTATAATTCGGTCCCTGGTTTTTTCTAATGTAATCATTTTGGTTCTGTAGACTGGCAAATGTAAAAATAGGGTCATGCTCAAGCATCTTCAACTCAAAACCCAATACGACCCGAACTCGGAAAGATTTTGGTTAGGTCACCCCAAATTTGTGGGTAGCTTATCGGTCAACCATTATATTAAACTCTAAGTTTAGAAAGCCCTTAATGTAATAAAGCAAAACATAGGTTTTGAATATAAATAAAAAATAAAAAAATTTTCTTTTTCTTCTACTTTTCATTAAGGTTTATATTCTCTTAGTATTATTACAAAAAAAAAAAAAGCCATTATTCTTTCACTATTCATCAGGACATAGATTATTGTGGATTAAAACAGTGTAAAGATAAAATTGTCCTTGCCAAAAATACTTGTTAAGCATATAGTTAGGGGTAGAATTGTTTTTTTTACGAGATACATTTGACATTAAAAGAATAATTAGAGATAAAATGATCCATTCGGATTTTTTTGCTACAATATAAATATTGATTTGCCTTTCAGAACATAAAATTTTAACATTTGGGTTAGGGGTTTCCTTCTGTCTTTAAAAAAAAATCGTTGGAGTTACAACCATACCTTTGAGAGGGGGAAAATATACATGTGTTGAAGGGCTTCTCCGTCTTTTTCTTTTTATTAAAACAGTGCAAATACGAAATTACCCATAGGTTTTGAAAGGAAAAAAAAAGTTGCATGTAGGGGTGTTTTTGTTGTTTCCATATGGTTTTGTTGTAATTATCTGGTGAGGTCAGGGGTAATCTATTTATATGTATATAAAATATTATTTATATTTAAAAATAGGTGACACTTGCTAAGCACGCGCCAGTGAGTGGACACCACCTTCACCTTTTCGGGTGGCACATGCAACGCCAAAACAGAACTAAACGATGACTTTCGGGGTGGCATTCGATGTGTCTCACCATCCCAAGCACAATGGTAAGGTGTGTTTGCTGAGGCAACCCTCGAAGGAGCTCTAGCTGAGGGTTTTTCCCTCCCTTCCTCTCTCCTTCTAAAAAACCATGCTGCCCATTGCAAAAAAAAAAAAACAAGAAGATTTGGCTATTTGTCTGTTAAGTTAAATTAGATCCTTATTCTTTTTATTGTAATGTATTTGGCCTTCAATTATTTGTTGAATTATTTTTTTTTCAATTTCATCCCTTCACAATTGATTTTCATATCAGATTTGGTTCTCGTTCTTTTAATTATAATGTATCTGGTCTTGAATTATTTATCAAGTTTTTTTTTTAAAATTTCATCCTTTTTCACTTGGTTTCTATATTAGATTTGTCATTATTTTTTTAATTGTGATGTATTTGGTTTTAAATTCTTTATTTAATTGATTTGTCTTTGAATTTTATCCATCGACATTTTATTTTTATATCAAATATGGTCTCAATTCTTTTTATTGTTATTTTTAGTTATTCTTATCCTTTTTTAGATTGAATTTTTTTTTCAATTTCATCCCTTATGATTTGGTTTTATTTTATTTTTGTGTCAAATTTAGTTCTCTTTCTTTGTAATTCTACATTTTTAAACTGTTCTTTTTAAATCTATATTTTTTAAATCTCTTCTTTTTTTTTTATTTGTTTTTTCGAGTTCATCCCCAATTATTTTGGTTGGTTATGAGTTTTACATTGTTATTTTTTCAGGTTTGACTTTTATATTGTGATCCGATCTCATGATCCATATTACAAAATTCTAAAGGTTGGATCGAGTTGGCTTCAGTTATTTTTTATTACTTTTAAAAAAAATCATATATCATCATTGAATTCATTGAAAATTGGTATTTTTTTTATTTTTTAAAAAATAGATTCATTTTTTACTTTGAATTTTTTTTTCATTTTTGACTTTCAATTCAAGATTTTTATTTGTCCTCGTAATTTTATTTTATTTTGCAAATGAGGTCTTTATTCTTTTAATTGCTATTTCTTTATCCTTTATTTTTTTATTTCATCATTCAACATTTTAATTATTGAGATTTGATCTTCTAGGTTTTTTTTATTGTTTATAAGCTCTGCTCAGGAGTCAATTTGGGATAATGCTTGGGCCACGGGTCGAGTGGGTTGACTCAAGTTAACCTAACATAACCAAATCATTTTGTTTTATAAAAAAATTCAAAATGATACCATTTTGAAAAGAAAAAAAAGGAAAATAGTTAACGGGTTGTGACCCTGTTTTCCTTAGACTAACAAAATCATAGGTTAATCGAGGTTTTTAATAGTCTTACACTTGATCAATTCTTCCTCAATTTCTTTTGAAGCTTGTCCAGATCATGGGTCAAATTATTAGATCAAGCCAAGTTTTAAAATAGTTGTTTTTTTAGATGTGATGCTTCCAGTTTAGTTAATGTCTGGGGTCATGAGTTTAAAAAGTTTATACAGGTTAATATCATTTCCTTTCTCAATTACATATTTTGAAGTTGTTCGTTTTAAAAAATGATCTTTGTTTATCTGGATGGCCTAGGTTTCTTTTGTAGTTGCTTTTTTTTTATCATTTTTTATTTTGTCTTTCAAAATTCATTTTTTAAAAATTAAACTTATTTATTTTCTGTTTTATTTTTTATTTGGTTATCATGTCAGCATGATCATTCTCGTGGGTTTTTGACAACCTCACTTAATTTTGCTGGTGCTTTGTTTTTTAATATTTTTTTAATTTATTTTTTTATGATTTTATCATTCTATATTTTAATTCCCAAGAATTGATGATTATTATTATTTTTAGTTTTTTTTCTATGATATCGAGTCATAGGTTTTTTTCTTTAAAATATAATAACAATATTTGAGCAATTTTTTTTGCGTTGTAAAAGCAATTATCCAATCTGCCGCGAAGCACTAGCGATCTATCTAGTTTTTTCTGTACATTCTGCTCAGCATGTTGAGATGATTTTGTCTAAAAATAGGTGGTTTTACTCTAACAAAGAAAAAAGATGGTATTACTACTTTATGCCTTGACAATATTATTCGAGATTATATAAAATAAGAAAAGTTATGTGTCAAACTCTCATTTAACTCTTATTACGAGATAATTTTATATATAGATGGCAAAATATATACAAATGTTTGCTCCGTACAAAAAAAAGTTGGTATCTTTTAGAGGTTGTTATTTTCTTGAAACCAAGAAGTGATTTAAAAAAAATATTAGAAAATAAGTTATTCCATTAAATTTTGACTTTACTTCTAACACATTGCTAATATAATGTTGTGTTAATTATCATAGTTATATAAGATGCTCGTGAATGATACATAAGTGTGCAAATGTTAATTAATAATATTTAAAATTAAAATCTTTCTTTTGCAAAATCGAATTCAATAGGTTTAGGTTAGGTCAAGTGTGTAGTTATTCTAAACCGAATATAATCATGCCTCAAAAAAAACTCAAACCTAAAAAAATTCAAACCCAACACGATTCAACTTATATATATATATATATATATATATATATATATATATGGATTTTGTTTGTAACGTAGAGTATAAAGAGAGAGCATTTTTGGTCAAAGAAAATCGAAAAAGTCTCAAATATGATTTTCAAACAACATTCAAGTTGCGCTAGAAATTTAGCTAAATGTTATATAATAACCTTACCTCAATTGGGTTGATACTTCTTATCATTTTCCAAGAGTTGTCAAGGTTCATAACTTTTAGCAATTATTAGGAGTAGACAATGAACACAAAAGTAACATTTAGGGAATGTTTGGAAACGTGGCTGCGGCTGCATTTTTAAAAAATTTAATTTTTCTTTACTAAAATTTAATATGATTTGTATGTTTTGAATCGTTTTGATGTGCTGATATCAAAAATGATTTTTAAAAAATAAAAAAACATCATTGATATGTATTTTAACACAAAAAATTATTTTAAAAACACTCACAATCACACTGCCAAACATGTTCTTAGCTAAAACTCTAGCTCAACTTGGATGTTGTTAGAAAACCATATACTTTACCTTCGATTTTCTTTGACAAAAAATGCTCTCTCTTTGTACTCTACGTTTTTTTTATATATATATATATAGATATCATTTGCATTAATGTCATTGCTTACATATGTTGAACGACAACAACTCTATAAAAAAATATTGATGTTTTATCGAGTTTATTAGCTAAAACTTGGCTAAGTAATTTGAGATTTTTAGTATGAGTTTGAGGGTATTTTTATTTTGGTTAAAAGTGCCAATTTTTGTAGATAAAAATGTGAAATATAATGAATAATTGTAACTGATAAATTTATTTGGGTGGTATGTGTTCTTTTATTTTCAATAACTAATTATATCAATCAATTCTTTGAATTGTGAGATATGTCAGCATTTAAAATAAATATTTACTATAAATTAAAGTTATTTTATATTATCAGACTTGTTATTATAAAACATGTTTTAATTAAGAAGCTATTGATATTTCAAGTGCAAAATGATAATATAAAATCTTGATAAAAATACAATTTTAAATACTAATCAGTATGCTTGAGTCTATCTGGATATTAGTTATGAGAGCCGAATGTGGTTTGAGTTATTATTGTTGTGTTTATAAGTATTAATATGGGGTAAAATTTTGTACATGTATATAATTAATAAAAAATATAAAGTTGTATTAAATATCACGGGGTGTTACGTAAAGATTTATGTAATAAACCATGAAGGGTTTACATTGGAGGGAGCTAGCAAAACTAAAACAAAATGTTAAATTTTATGATATATAAAATAATATTAGATAAATTAAAAGCTTTAAAAAGACATAGAAATAAGATAAGGTAAAACATGAAGTTAAAACAATAAACTCTACATAAGTAAATTGAAATGAAGATGAATTATATATATTAAAAAAAAAAAAACCTGGAGAAAACTTCTATTGAAATTGTTGTCACATAACAGACTAAGAAAATTACAATGAGCAAGGCTAGATTGAAAAGGAAGAGAGAAATGAGAAAAAAAGAAAAAAAAAAAAAAGGAGAAAGAAAAGATGCTGGATTGAAAGTTGTGCTTGTGGTGCCAGAAAAGTGTGGTGGCAGATAGTTAGAGAGGAACAAAAAAATCCCATAGAATGACTGATTTCAATTTCTTGTTTAATGGGCCATATAATTGGCCCAGAACTGGGTCAGGCCGGGTCTCAAAATGTGTTTGGCCCAGCCCAAGTCCTGAACACTTCTCCTGATAGACACAATCCATTCGTTTCGCACGTGGGAGGGACAGCGGAAACAAAACCTAACATTGAAGCCCGAGGAACCTTCTGGGTTGTTTTGTTCTACTTGTTTTATTTTTCTTTCTTGGGTAGAAATCAAAAACACCATTGCTTTTTTATTTTATATATCTATCGTCTTCTAGACTGAAATTGCATCCGCTAAGTTCTGGACTTCTGCCAATGTCTTCTCCTGCTGAGTTAAGTATCGCTTCCTTTCCCTTTTGTTTTCAACAATGGAGGAGATGGGGTTTGTCAATCCAGCCTTCTTATCCCTCTTGTTTCTTATTTCTTGATTTTAATTAAATTTCAGGTACTACAAGTCTCTTCCACCTATAAGCAAGGCTTATGGGACCTTGTGCCTGTTTCTCACGACAGCTGTTCAATTTGGACTTCTTTATTTGCCGGATATTGCATTGATATATAAACCTGTGTTCTCGAGCTTTCAGGTATTAATCTAACCGATTCTGTTTCATGAGTGTCCTTTCTTTTTTTTCTTCCTTCTGTTGAAATGGTTCTAAATCGAACGTTTGTTTGTAGGTATGGAGGCTGATCACAACCTTCTTTTTCCTTGGGAATTTCTCTATCAATTTTGGAATTCGCCTCTTAATGATGTAAGATATAGTTTTCAGACTTGTTGATTTACTTTTTAATTTATTGCTTGTTCTTAAAAGTTTTAATTTCGGTTTGAGAAGCATATGAATACTTTTCTTCCCAGCACTAATGCTTCCCTGTTAACTCTTGCAACTGTACAGAGCAAGATATGGAGTCCAGTTGGAGAAAGGGCCGTTTGAAAGGCGTACAGCGGATTTCTTGTGGATGATGATCTTTGGAGCTCTATCATTATTGGTGTGTGGTTATCTTCCCTTTTAATTCATTTTCCTTGGATTAGATCTCTGATGGCATGGCCAAGCTCGTCCGAGCTAGAGAACCTTTTAATTCATTTTCCTTGTATTAGGTCTCTGATTTTCCACTTGAAATTCCTAGTCAGATTATTCATGGCGTGGCCAAGCTCATCCGAGCTAGAGAAATTTGAAAAGTGACCTTCATCTAGATTTACTATGTACTCCCCCGTTCTTATTTGACTTCCAGTTTCTGTTGCAGGCCCATCTTTGATAACATGTGAAGCTCATAGTGAGCTATAGCTTCGATGATGATACTTGTTTATATGAATTTGTTCTTGCAAACATCCTCCTGTTGATTGAATGTGTAGAATGCGATCAATCCTTCTGCTAACTTTGGCATGATCTTTCTCTTGGATTCTAGGTACTTTCTGCGATCCCCATTTTTTGGAGCCCTTTCTTGGGGATATCACTTGTGTTCATGCTTCTCTATGTTTGGAGTAGAGAATTTCCAAATGCCCAAATCAACATATATGGGCTTGTAACTCTTAAGGTACGTCAAGTGGTTTTCAGTTGCAAATTTTCATGGTGAAATGGTTTCTTGCATCTGCTGCGTGGAGAATTTGTGGTCAAGTTCTTTCATATCTGATGCAAATGTTCATTTTTTCTTCAGGCCTTCTATCTGCCATGGGCGATGCTTGCTTTGGATGTTATTTTCGGTGCACCTCTTATGCCAGATCTCCTGGGAATTATAGCAGGGCATTTATATTACTTCTTGACTGTGTTGCATCCTCTTGCAACTGGAAACATCTTATTAAGAACCCCCAGATGGGTGTATCCTTATGTTGCTTAGTTCCTCGAAGAGAGAAGTTTATTTAGTTGTTTGCATTATTAATTAGCATGTGCTCAATGCGGAACCATCTCTCTATACATTTCTCACCCTCTTTACACAAATGTCATAAACTTTCCTAATTTTTTTTAAATGTTTTGTTAGGAGATCACTTCTGGCATCCAGTTACACATTGGAATTCTGATTCATTGCGTAGCTTTTTCTTTGCATGGACTTCTAACTTGCTCAGCATTTTGCAATCTTCTCTTGTATCACATTATTGCATAAGCTGGGACATGCATTGTCGACCAACTGTTTAGCTCCTTAATTAATCTGCAATTGATTTTTAACTGAGTTTGCTTTTATGATAGTTTCCTGCCACTGCAATTTCCTGAACTGTTAACAGAAATAAGCTGGTTGCAAGGTGGAGAATAGGAGCCCCAACCCCAATGTACAATAGTGCACAGCCTGACAGAACTACTCAAGCGGCTGACGGCACTGCAAGTGCTGCTTTCAGAGGGAGATCTTATCGTCTGAATGATTAGTTGTGGTTCTGTCACCTGTTCCTGGTACGTTCCATTTTCCTGTTGTTCAGAAGACACCACTAACAGAGGGAGCGAAATATTAGATGCAAGTCTATCAGGAGTGATTTTGTGAAGGGGTCCTGACGGCTAAACCATTTTGTTCTTGTTTCATCTGCTGCTCAACCATTTTAAGAGCTTATTTGTCGAAGGAGCAGTTAATGTCATTTTCTTCCAGCTTATTTGTCTTTTCATCCATTCTAGATGTAGCTGGATACTCGCATCTTAGAATAACATGCTATGAACTTGTTTCAATTACTCCATTTATTTTGTATATGTTTCTTAAACCCTTTTGCTCAATTTGAATGGTTTTACAAAAATCATATTTGGTTAAAATTAAATTTTGAATTAGATATGATAATGTTGTTACAAAAGTGGGTAAATGTTCTATATGAAACAAAAGTTAATTTAGAATTATAACTTGAAATTAAACAGCAAGTTCTCTTGATACAAGATGGGCGAAGGTCCCCAAAACCCAAGGAAGAAATATAATTTTGTAACAATATTGAAAAACAATAAAATACAAATTACAGTACATCCTGCCTTTTTAATTGAATGAGTTCTTTGCTCGGAACTCCGAGAATGTTTGGCCGGCTAGCCTAAAAACACATTTGTGGTGGTTAAGGTTAGAAATAGAAATTAAACAAGATAATTATATATAAATGCAAATTACTAGATACATGGTGATTTGTCTCAACATCTCCTTTAATCTAGCATGGGTAAAAATACAAAGTTTTAATTATATTACTAATGAGTCAACATTTTTTATTATAGATTTTTATAAATGAAAAAAATCTTTAAAAATAAAATGAATCTGACAAACATGCTAGATAAAAAAACTTGAACTTGGTAATCAGTCAAGCTCAAAGTAACGTGGATTTAATAATGCCAAATCCAAAAGACCTGAACTTGGCAATCATCCAAATCCAAGATAACGTGGGTCTAGCAAGCATGCTAAATGCAAAATATTTGGAATCAACCATTACTATGTTATAAAGCTATATATTTGATTCTAGATGATCCCCTAAAATAAAAGTATTGAAAGCATGATAAACTGTTATGCCTCTCCATCTAGAATAATCATTCATATTAATGTAATAATTTTCCTATACTCATAAGTGTATACAAAGTCTCTTAAAGGACTTACCATACTTATTATTTCATTAATGATATGTAAGAGATATTTATCTCTTATTAATGTCGCTGAAAGCAGAGGACTTTGCAGTCCTTCCCTTCTCTGAATATGACAAGATTGAAAGGGTATTAATACCTCCTGAACCATCTAGGTAAGGGTTTAGAACTTTTTATCTCTTTAAGATAAACTTATATAGATTTCAGAGCATTAACCAACTTAAAATTCAAGAACAAACATCTCTGGTCCTTGAATTTAAGGCTCTTTTAAGTATTTATTGCATTTTCTCATAAATATACCGACTTTATCATTGGAGGGTCTTTAAGCCCTTGATTGAGATTGTTTTTACAGGAATCCAAACTCTTACCATAAGAAAGAAATTCCTTAGACTAAAGAGAAGAAATCCAAGCACCTGAATATATTGATTAACTATTGTCTCAAATACTAAATAACTTATTATTTACATATCTTGATTAACTATTGTAAATAACTTATTATTTACACTTATTTACTCATAAGTGTATACAAAGTCTCTTAAGGGACTTACCATACTTATTATTTCATTAATGATATGTAAGAGATATTTGTCTCTTATTAATGTCGCTGAAAGCAGAGGACTTTGCAGTCCTTCCCTTCTCTGAATATGACAAGATTGAAAGGGTATTAATACCTCCTGAACCATCTAGGTAAGGGTTTAGAACTTTTTATCTCTTTAAGATAAACTTATATAGATTTCAGAGCATTAACCAACTTAAAATTCAAGAACAAACATCTCTGGTCCTTGAATTTAAGGCTCTTTTAAGTATTTATTGCATTTTCTCATAAATATACCGACTTTATCATTGGAGGGTCTTTAAGCCCTTGATTGAGATTGTTTTTACAGGAATCCAAACTCTTACCATAAGAAAGAAATTCCTTAGACTAAAGAGAAGAAATCCAAGCACCTGAATATATTGATTAACTATTGTCTTAAACACTAAATAACTTATTATTTACATATCTTGGATTTTGAGACATCATTAGTTGCGCCGTCCGTGGGAAAAATTTTCAAAAGTCATAAACAACTTTATTGTTTTATTTTCCCCCTAATTATCATCATTAATGGCAGATAATCAGGACGCTCCTGGAATATAACGAGTTACTGATCTTCTTGTCACAACAGATACTTCAGCCCCACACAACCAATCTTTCAACAACTTATGGAAAAAATATAGCTTTTCACCCAAGCAATGTTGGGAAATCAACAAGTCAGAGAAAATCTACCTCAACGAATCTTAGCTCCTTCTCAGTAAGTTGATGTATCTCTCCACTCACCTCCACGGTAACAAGCCCCACCTAGTGTTTGTAGACGATTACATTATCTAGAAGAATGAAGATAAAATGATCTAATATAGGGTCTTCAACCTCAGGGGTCATCAAGTCATTCTAAGGAGCATACATGCCTTTATAATGCTCGGGCATGGAATAGTTTTTCTAGGGGTCCATTGAGGCAACATAAGAAAGAGGTTGTCCATCTATCATATCTTCCTACACTAGAGATTTTAAGTTCACTCAAACTCGATAAACAGAGGAGTGGCAAACAATTGGAAGAAGGATTCATCTATGAGGATATTTATGCTCCTTATCAGATCAAATATTCTCTTCTATCTAGATGTGTGATGAACACTTGTATATCTAGAGATTTCATCACCATCAAAATGACCCTAGATAACTATGATAGGCTTACAGATTCCAGGAAACATGTACAAAATATATATAACAGTCTGGAGCTAATCATTCAGAATAGTTATGCCATGTGCAAGATCCTCTCTACAACCTTCAAAGGTTCAGTAAGAACATAGTACAACAACTTAGAACCAGGATCAATTGTCAGTTTCAGTGATCTATATGTGCTAAACACGTGGCATGTTTTACTACAAGTATTCCATCCAAAAAGAGTTCCATTGAACTATTTGAAATCACCCAAGTGAAGGATAAATCTATAAGGGCACCTCAAGAGATTCAATGAGGAAATGCTTAAAGTTCAAGACTTAATCAAACCAGTAGCTTCATAAACCCTTATCAATAGAGTGAGGGAGAAAACCTTAGGGAGAGAGTTATACACCTTACCGGATAGAAGGTTACTAAAAGTGAAGCAAACTATGGAGAGCTACATTCTGGTAGAAGAGGTAAGTACACTAAATCATTGTCCTCCTTATTTTACCAGGGACAAACAACTATAAAGGTCCTCCAAACAAGGTCACTTGCCCAAGTGGGACCGCTCTTACAAAAGAGACAATAATCTCAAGAAAAGTCAGAAGAAACCACTTAGGGAACATTTAAGTTATCTTAAAGCATGTGCTTCTCCATTGAACACCTCCCTCACTGAAGTCCTTGCAGTCATCCAAGGCAAAACGTTTGTCTGATATCCTTTGCCTATGAAATATCCTCTCAGTACACGTATATCTAAAACGTAATGCTTTTTTCACAAAGACAAATGGACATGACACTGATGACTGTTATGTCTTGAAGAAGGAAATTGAAAGGCTGATAGCTAAGGGCTACCTTTGTTAGTTTCTAAAGAAGGATTTTCTCCTTGATCAGAATTTGGTTAATCTTCTACAACTTTACCTGAGATTAACGTAATCATAAGGGGAACCTTTACAGGGGGTTCTAACAATGAAAAGAGGAAATATAGGAAAAAAGTCCTCACCACTACTAGATTGCTAGTTCAATGGCACGAGTAAATAGTTTTTACTCCTGAAAATGGAGAAGGAGTGACTTTTCTACGTGAGGATGCTCTCATCATTTATAGTTATCTCCAATCACAGAGTACACGATGGCAATATAGTTAACATCCTCTTCGTAAAAGTTATAATCCAAATAGGAATCCTCTCTTTAAAATTGACACCGATAAAAAATCCCCTTATTAGAATAGAAGGTTCGGGCATACTGGTGAAAGATGCTTTAGAGTTACCCATTGTAATGTGCACCCCTTTGAAATGTGTTTCACTCCAACAAAGCTTTATAGTGATTGATATGACATTGACTTATAATGCCATTCTAGGAAGACCACATCCATGGTTCTCAAACTCGCGAGTTGACTCGTAAAATCGTATGATTTTACGAGTCAACACAGATATACTGTGTGAAATCAGGTAGAAAACTCGAAAACTAGCAAACTCGGTTAAAATCGGTCAAAATCGGTGAACTCGGTAAACTCGGATCGAGTTTATCGAGTTTGATAAAATTAATAAAACCCATTGACTGACTCTTCTCAATCCTCTCCTCTCCTCTTCATCTTGTCTAACAAAAATTCCCTTTTCCCCAAAGCTCACATTCTCTGATACTCAAATCTCGACTCAACCATAACAGAAGCAGGCTAACACCAGCAATGTCTCCACTCTCTTTCTTTCTCTCAAAAAATCATCCCCTTAGCAATGGTTACTTACAGCAAGAGCATGACCCAACATCTTGCCCTTCTCTCTATTCTCTTTGGTTCGGTTTAATTTGGTTGCAGGTGAAAGAAAGAAAGGGTTTTTGGGTTTGCAAATTAAATCATGCTAGATCTGCTGCTCTCTTCCTCTAGTAAACCTCATGATCATGGTCCACAGTCCACACACTGCATTTGGTTTGATTTTCAGTCCAAAGTATGTTTTTTTCTTCAATTTTGGTTTTCAATCCCGTTTTATTTTTATTATCAGATCATGTCTCCTATTCTTCACATGTTCTGTGCATTTGAATCAATCCAAACCACAACTGAAGAAATGCTGAGTTCGTTTAATCAATCATAGATAATTACTTTTAATTGCTTGAGTTTGATCCCTTGTTGATTAGAATATTGCTGTCGATTCTTGAATTGGGAATGATGAACACGGGTTTGTATTTCGCAAATCAAAGGAAAAATTTCCATAAATTAGATAATTACTTTTAATTGCTTGAGTTTGATCCTTTGTTGAGAATGACTGGTGAAATTTATATCGATTTTTTTTCTTTTTCTGATTTAGAATAGCTTAAATGGCCGTTTCTGGTCTGGAAGAAAAATAAGAAGTGCTGCATTCATGCTGAATTTGTTTAACCTATAGAGGCTGTCATGGGTTCTAGCGCCATTGGTCAGGAAAAGGTTTATGGAACAACCTTTTCTAGCATGCTTATCAATTATTTTAAGGTTTATATGGTCCTAATCACCACATTGTATTTTTATTTATGGGTTGAGTTATCCGTCATTGAGTTAGAATTACTTTGATTAGAACTTGCATATTTAGAAGAGAGGGAAGCTCACTTGAAAGCTCAGTAAGAGAAACTTGATCCTGGAATTTAAAACTATTGGGAGATTTTGTTAGCAAATAACAAATCTTTACTTATATAATTGGCAGTAACCAGCATAATTGAACCCAGACAAGTGATGGAGTCGGGTTTAGCTGTGAATAAAATTTAGTTTTTAAGCTTAAATATTGTCTGAGATATTATCCTTAATCTTCCACTTTGTTTGAGAATTTCAGTTTTAAGATTTGACAATAAAAAGAACTTGGACGTATGCTCCTCTCATGATGGATTGCATATTTAATTGCTTCACTTTATTATATATTGTCAAGTGCGGAACCATGTTTTATAATTCCACTCTTTATTATCTCAATGTAAAAAAATTTTCTTGTGATTTTACGATTTTACGATCCGTTTTTACAATCCGAGTTTATATCGTATTTTCTGTGTCGTGTCAAAAATGCGTTTTTGATAACCTTGACCACATCTACATTAAATCAATGTTGTTATCTATACCCGGTACTTAGCATTGAAGTTCTCAACTCATATGGGAATAACCACATTGCAGGGGGATCAGACAACCTTAAGAAAATGTGCCGCTATTTGTTTAAGGGGAAAGAAAGTGTTGGTATCAGACCGACAAGGATCCTTGAAGGAAAGAGTAGAAATCATAACTTAGGCTGCTAAAAAAATCAAAGGATGTTTGTTTAGGGGAAAATGAACAAGTTGTTATGAAAGTGGGATCCACCTTAACACTAACACAATAACAATCATTAACAGAGCTTTACATATTCAAAAGTTGAATTTCATAACAAATGCATTAAAGATGCTAGACATTAGTCCAAAGATAACTTACCTACCAGTTAAAGGTAAATCTAGCTGTACATTTAGTCCGTAAAAAAAAAGAATTTTAGGGGAGAAAGACAGAAGGCTATAACTCAAGAAGTGGACAAACTTCAAGTCACTGGTTTCATCAGGGAAGTGTTATACTCGACCTAGTTGGCAAATGTAGTTATGGTAAAAAAGAGTAATGGCAAGCAGCGGATGTGTGTAGAATTCATTGATTTGAACACAACTTACCTAAAAAATAGTTATCCACTCCTAATAATTGATCGTCTAGTGGATGCACAAGAAAAAAAGATATGGTTTACTTAACCAAAGAAATCCTATATGCTGTCAAATTGCTCTCCTCTTGTGAAAAATTAGAAATTCCTAAGTTAGAGAATACTGGAAAAAAGGTTTAGAAAAAGTAAAAGAACGGGGGAAAATAAGAATGAAAGACAAATGACACCTCATCTATAACCATAGGATGAGCCAAAATCTTGCAATTTTTATTGCATGTCGTCGAGTGGTCTTTCTAAAATTGTTTTTTTGCTTTATTTTCTCTAGAAAATCTTTTTAGATCAACAACGCCTAAACGCTTCTTCCTAAAGAAAGATAAGACATGCCCTCACTAATTGTCTCCCTAAAAATCTCTTAAGCCTCCAATGTAAGATTACACATTAAATGCTCAGGGGGGCAATGGATTAGTCAACATTTTTTGTTATAGATTTTTATAAATGAAAAAAAATCTTAAAATATAAAATGAGTCTAGCAAATATGTTAAACCTAAAGAACTTGGACTCAGTAGTTAGCCAAGTCTAAGGCATCATAGGTCTATCAAGTATGCCAGACCCAAATGACTTAGACTTGGAAGTCAGCCAAGCCCAAGGTAGCGTGGGCCTGACATGCTTGTCAGACCTACGCTACCTTGGGCTTGGCTGACTTCCAAGGCCAATGTAACGTAGGTCTGGCAAGCATATCAGACCCAAGGCACTGGGGCTTAGTAGTCAACCAAGTAACGTGAGTCTGACAAACATGCTAGACCCAAAGCATTTGGATTCAACTATTATCAAGTTCTAAGATTACATGCTTGATCCTAGGCAATCCCCTAAAATAAAAGTATTAATGGCATGATAATTTATCATGCCTCTCCATCTAGAATAATTATTTATATTGATGTAATGATTTTTCTATACTCATATGTGTATACAAGGCCTCTTAAGGGACCTATCATAATTACTATCTCATTAATGATATGTAAGAGATATTTGTTTCTCATCAATATCACAGAAAGTAGAGGACTTTCCAGTCCTTCCCTTATTTGAAAACAACAAGGTTCAAAGGGTATAAATACACCCTGATCCATTAAGGTAAATGTTTAGAACTTTTTATCTCTTAAGATAAACTCATATAGATTTCAAAGCAATAACCAACTTAAAACTCAATAATAAACATCATTGTTCCTTGAATTTAAAGCTCTTTTAAATCATTTATTGTTTTCCCCATAAATATACTGATTTTATCATTAGAGAATCCTTAAGTTCTCCTGATTGAGACTGTTTTTACAAGTATTCAAGCTCTTACCATAAGCTTGAAATTCCTAGACTAAAAAGAAGAAATCCAAGTACCTAAATATCTTGACTAACCACTATCACAAACACTAAATAACCTATTATTTATATATCTTGAATTTTGAGACATCATCAATTGCTATATGTTGTTAGTTGCTAAAGATGAGCAAAATTAAATATGAGAAAAAATCATGAATGCAAGTGAGAGTCTTATTTGTAAAATATATATACTCACACTACCTACTCTTTGTTGTACAATTTAGTTAAACATACCTAGGTTTAATTCTAAATCTATAACTAAGAAACAAGTTTAGTTTGATTAAGATTTTAATTTTGTTGGATGACAACGTGATTGATATGTCTTTTTGGTTGAAAAATTGATGTGTATTGATAGAATATGAATTCAAGCAAAACTTTATGTTTTATGAGATTATAATGGTTGGAGCATAAATTTGCCTCTCTAAATTTTATATGTTGAATAATAGCATTAATTTTTATTGCTTTTAAAATTGTTTTCTTTAAAATCCACAATAAACAATAGTGTTGGTAGTTGAAATTTAGTAATATAATTAAGTGAGTAATTATTAAATTAATTATTTGATATTATAAAAAAATAGAATATAGGGAGAGGTTAGCCATGATTGTGCCTCTTGATGGATAGTTTGTCCCCAGGTCATTTCTTGTGCAATGTTGTGACTTGAGTCAAAAAAAATTTGAACATAAAAAAAATCAAATCATAAGGAAATCCTTGCTATTATCATTAAACTTGGTCCATCGAGTTAAACTTAAAAATTATATCTTTTGAAACTTATCATCCTAACTAAAATGCATAATAATTGCATAGATGATTGGTTAAATCCTACTCTTATTTTTCATGGATTATGTTCCTATACAATTTTTTTAATGTATTCTATATATAAATACAATATTTATTAAGATTTAAAGCTTTTCATCTATTTCTTTAGTTAAGAGATCATATGTCAGTTATCCAAGCATTTAACCAAGAAAAATGGGTTAATGACTTGCTTGCTCTCGTATTCTTATTTTTTTTTATGGAATTTCTCCATGTAAAAGGTCTTTTGTGAATCTTATCCAACTATTATGCATTTTGTTAATGTTTCTTTTCTTGTATCTAATTCTGTTAAATAATATAAAACTTGTAAAATATTTTTTTACATTGACTAATAAGATCATTATTTCAAAAATAAAACTACATTTATCAAAATAAAAACAATAAAAAGTAGAAACTTATATATATAAACATGTAAAAAAACTGAAATTAAAATCATATAATGTAATAAAAAAGAAAAAAGAAATATTAAACTAATAAACCCATGTGTATTTATAAAAATAAATAACTCATATTTTTTTTATTTTCTAGTAAAACTAAATTATCTCCAAAAACTAAATTAACCATAAAAGACTAAGTTTATCATTAATAATTTTATTGATAATAATTTTTTATCAGATTATATATTTTTTTATTTTTATCCCAAAGGAAAGAAATCAAAGGAAATTAAAATAAAATAAAAGAGTCTAGGTGTGTGGATCTAAAGGCAATTTGGACAACAATATATTCAAGTCAACCTACCAAACCCGTGGCCCGGGTCTTGAACTCCAAATGTTACTTGTCCCATTAAGTATAGCATGACAAACATAGTTTTTCTCACAATACATAAATACAACTCTAAAACCTTTAGGATCACCATTACATTTTTTAAAGTGATCCTAAATTTAGGATTTTTTCTTTTATTAGATCTAGAAAGTGGATGATTGTTATATTTAATATTACTATTTGTATTGGGTTAGTTCACTATCATGGATCAAACTTGAAAATAGACAGGACTGATCCCTTCTTCTTCATTTTTTATTTTTTATTTTGTTTTTTTGGTAACAAAACAAAATACTTCATCAAAACCAAATTTAAACCTAAAAACCTTTTAAATTATAAAATTAAAATCAACAATTAATTAAATTGTTTTTAAAACAAACACACCCCATTTCTTATAAGAGAACTGAGGGCCTTTGTAAGAGAACAAAGAGAATAGAGAGGGAGAGAGATGAGCCAAGGACTCACGACAACTATTAAGAGAAAGGAGAATAAACATTACAATTAGTAGTTAGTAATGTACATGAAATAATTAGTAGAAGTTAATCAAGTAGGTGATTTGCAACAACCTGGAGATAACAGATGGAGTTCGCACTTCAAATTAATTTGCAGTTTGATAAAAATATATGGGGCAACTTGCTTGGTTCTTGAAAACATTGCTTTAGATGGATCTACTTATTCTCAACGTGGTGATGCGTCTTTTTCATTTAAGTTGCTAATGTCATTTGATTTCGCATTCATCTTACATATAATGAAGAATGTTATGGGAATTACTGATGTGTTTTGCCAAGCCCTGCAACAAAAATCTCAAGACATTTTAAATGCTATGCATTTGGTGACTATCACAAAGATTTTAATTCAGAAGTTAAGAGATGATGGTTGGGAAACTCTTTTAGAAGAAGTGACATCATTTTGTAAACATTAAGACATTGAAGTTCCTGATATGGATGCTTGTTTTTCTAGTGTGGGATGATCTCGCTGTAAACAAAAATCAGTAACAGTTGAACATCACTACCAAGTTGATATATTTACAACTGTCATTGATCAACAATTGCAAAAGCTAAGTAATAGATTCAATGAGTAGTCGATCGAGCTTCTTAAGTTGAGCACAACTTTAGATCCTAGAAATAACTATAAATTATTCAATGTTGAAGATATATATTTACTTGTTGACAGGCTCTATCTTGAAGATTTTTCTGACCAAGAAAAAATTCATTTGAGACTTCAATTGCAGCATTATGAGCTTGATGTACCCAATCATCCAAAGTTAAAGAACATGTCATCAATTGCTGATTTATGTCAAGGATTGGTTGAGACAGAAAAATCAATAATTTATCCACTAGTTGACAGGTTGATTCAGCTTATTTTGACTCTTCATGTTTCGACAGCAACTACTGAACAAGTTTTTTCAGCGATGAAGATTGTTAAAACAAGACTTCGCAATCGGATGGAGGATGATTTTCTTGCAAATTATTTGATTGTCTATATAGAAAAAGAAATTGCTGAAAGATTCACAATTGATATGATAATCGATGATTTCTATTCTATGAAAGAGCGACGAGCACAATTAAAATAAATATGTAAAAATCATTCTTTATTATATTTTACTTTATTTCAAAGTTCATCAAACATAAATAATGCTTCGCTTTAACTAATGTTTCTTATATATTTTGTATGTTTATATTTGATAGGTATAAAGACCAACAACATTAAAGTGATGGATACATCATGAAAATAAAATTAACTTCATTGCTTTGATTCAATTTGATATTGCTCTAAACCTTTTACCTTATACAAATATCATTATATGTTTATAATAAGTTATTTGAATAAAGATAAATCATGCAGGTTTTTTTTACATCTCATGTACAATAAATTAAAATAAATATTATATATTGTTATATTATTTTTAGCCACCCCTAACAAATAATCCTAACCCTGTCCCTGAATCTAAGAACAATTTAACAAATGAAGTAAAAGTTGTGTGACTTGATGAATGTGAAGATAACTCGGTTGGGTTAAAGACCTGGTTTTGATAGGAATTATATAGGGTCGACTAGGTCATGGGTTGACTCGTGTTTTTTAATAGATTTTACCGAATCACTCCTTTTTTTTTTTTTCTTCTTTAACTTGGATTAATCTAACCTCAAGTTAACTTAACTGAATCCCGAATCAACCCCTCCAAATTAATTCGAGTTTATAACTAAGCATATATCATCTTTTCTTTTCCTAGTTAATAAATTTTGTGATTATAAAATACGTATACATAACGCTCATAATTTTTTGGGTTGCCTTAAAAATTAATTAGAGATAGTACCCGCAGCGTATAGCGTAGCGCGGAACAATAACCAGTCATATCTAGGTAAATTAAACATTAGCATATATATTTTTTGGTGTAAATGCCCGAGCAAAACATTATTCACAATTAATAACCAACAAGTTGCTCGATCATATCCAATCTAGTTTTTCCTTGAAGAATGACTAAATCCCAGCCGCTGCTTTCCCTTTTGCTCTTCATCTTCATCTCGGGAACCATTTCCCAATCAATCATTCAACTCTCCAGAGAGCACGACGTTTACTGCAACAGCTGGAGGTTCTCTGTGGAAACAAACAACGTTGGATACTGGGATCTTGTGCCTTCCAGATGCGTGTCCTACGTGCAAGACTACATGACAGGAGATGGGTACCGCTCCGACAGTGAGGTTGCTGCCTCCTACGCGCTTGGCTTCGCTAAGACGGTAGAGATTGCGGGCGATGGGAAGGATGCTTGGGTCTTTGATGTCGATGAGACTCTGCTATCCAATCTGCCCTACTATGCTGTACATGGATTCGGGTATGCAATTTGCCATTAAATCTCCTTCTTTTCCTTTTCTTTTTTCTGATGGGGTTCTGGCTTTTTGCTAATCTCGTTGGTTCTAAATAAGTTTAACAGCCAAGGAAAACCCCAATCACTTACATACGGTGTGTACATTACCCCTATTATTAGTAATAGTAATAGAACATGAAGACAATTCACTGTTAGTATGCTACAAACAAACAAACTATATTTGTTTCTGTGGCTTCCTTAGTTCGGTTGTTGGGACATATGGTTAGACCAACAGGGGATTATTTGTAACAGTACAGGAGATGCTGATTTGGCATGTCATCTGATGCTCTTCTAAGTAAGAAAATGGATTAACATTACCAGAAGCTCCTGTACCATGTCGATTTAGTTAACTCCTCTGAAAGAAAAAGGTAAAATTGACTCTTAATATTATCAGAACTGGATCCCGGAGGGTAAGAACCTGAACTCATAAATAAGATAGAAAACAATCCAGGAAAGTTAAACTTAGATCACAGTAAAGACCCGGCACAATGATTATCTAAAGTAGGATATCAAAGTTATCGGATGAAAAAAGTCGGATTCTCTATGCAAGTTGATCTATGAAGATGCAAAGAAAGTAGAGGGGAACGAGTCCATCAAAGATCTATGAAGATGCAAAAAAAGTCGATTCTCTATGCAATTATTTTATTTTGATGGTATCCTAGCGGAATCAACTAGAAAACTAATTCACATCCCGCACAGTAGCTTCTAGGCTTTTGCAGGCTTTATTGCAAAGCTTTTTTTTGACTAAATGCTTTGAAATCTTAACCCTAATGTGAAACAAAGCTTTTGGAATCTTCTGGTAAAATTTTCGCCTGATCTAATGGTTAGATTAAAAATTATATTTGTTAGCGTAAAACTGTACATTAAAAAAAATAAGTCCAAAACCATCTTAATCCTAAAATAATAAGGATTGTTGCTGCACAAGGAATTTTTATGAAATAAGAATTTCAAATATAATTAAACACTTATCTTGTAAGAATCAACAAATCACATGAAAAACAATCATTTTTCAACTTTCCTTGTTTGTTGGCAGATCTCAAGCCTGACTTCAAACACGTCGTTCTCTCTCGTTTAAATGAGTTACTGAGTATACCGTATATGTATAGAAAGCTTGAGATGTCTTGTTTGCAACCTAACTTAAATTGCAACAAAATTCCACCTATAACTCCAGATATGACTCAAACAGTTCATTGAAGTCTAGTTTAACAGATTTGCAACTTTTTAACCTGATCATCCTGAATCAGCCCAATCAATTCCTCGTGGATCTTCTTAGTTTTAGACCATATAATACGTCCAAGTGGTACCTCTAATGGATCCTTTAGTAATACTTGTTGATTCTCTTCAATAACCAAATTGATATCGTGAAGTTACATAAGGTGATTTTAATGCATAAGAAAACTTAATCATCGATTATTCCATTTCCTTGGAAGTTGTTTTGCTTGAGAATAATAATATATATATATTTTTTATAAATGGAAAATATTAACAGATCAAAATCAACTTATACAGTAGCATGCCTTCCTGTATATGGAGTTTCGTCATTCGTGTACTTTAAAAGCATCAACAGATGCTACAGAAAACAAGCTAGATTAATCTACAGGCAATTAGAATCACAAATTGTTTTTCATTCAGAATCCTAGTTTTCTGTAATCTATAACAAACAGCCTGGATAATGTTCTTGAGAATGGAGTCTCTTGAAAAATTTGCAGCACTATAACGTATACTTTGTTATTTCTGGCCTTCCAAACAAAGTAAATGTATGAACACCAGGCAATACCAGCATAGCGTGAAATCCCTTTTTCTGCAGAAATTGAATGGCCCGTCATAACTCAGACTGTCATTCTCTCATCTTCCTGCTGATCTTGTAGAGCTACAACTTGCTTCCAAACTCCTTCAGTGACAGCACCATAGAAGAAGTTTTGATCATGATTTTCTTTCGCATTATTGCAGAACTCACAGACAGGATTGATTGCCCTGCCCCTTTCAAACTATCTGCTCTTTGTTGAGAGCCTATTCAGAACAGATAGCCAACAGATAAAGCTAAGTCTAGGGATATGTAGAAGTCCCCAAATTAGCTTGCACTAATTTACTTCGATCCCTTTCACCCTCATACTCTTCCATGCACTTTTTTATTGTGTATTGCCCATTTGGACTAGACTTACATGATGAATTGTCCTTTAGTAATGGCAGGGACGAAGAAGGCCACATATAGCAACCTGAATAATTACCGTATTATCTGACCCCGCAAAAGGCCACTGCCAATCATCATTAGTAATTACTTCTGAAAGCTTGTCATTTTTGTACTAAGACTAGTGCCATAAGATGTGGCAAGCGGCTCATGAGCATGCCACTGATCCCACCACAAGTAGATGCCACCATTCCCAACAGTGTGCACTATTTGATCCCATGCAACTCTTATGAGCTTCATTTTTTTTTAAATTCCAAAAGCAATCATTTGGAATAGGAATATTCCACCTTCACCAACTTCTGATCAAGCTTGAATTTTTTTTCTTTCAGTTTTTTTCCTTGATGAAATCCCAGAAAAGCATTATTTTATGCTTGAAGAGTAATATTTTGATGTAGTCGATAAAAAGTTCAGAATAATGGGATTCTATTACCACTTAAGGCATCTGTTTTTTGGAGAAGTATACTTCAGACATAGGCTCAATTAACCTTACCAAGATTCTTTCAAACAGAGGGACTAAGTTGAACAGCTTAAACTGGTTCCAGGGACTGCTTGATTTCATATTGTGCTGTAAGCTGTTTTAGTTGCTGTTGTAAATGCATACGTAGATACTGGTTGATCAATGTCAACAAGCTTACAATGTTTTTCTCACAGATCTGAACCCTTTGATGAATTATCTTTTGACGAGTGGGTGGATTTAGCTGAGGCACCTGCTTTACAAGCAAGTCTGAATTTGTACAAGGAGCTAAAGCAACTGGGATTCACTGTATTTATGCTAACCGGGCGGAGTGAACATCAAAGGAATGCCACTGCAAAAAATCTTCAAGTGGAAGGATACAGTGACTGGGAAAGGCTGATTTTGAGGTAAGTGATGGAGAGTGACTTTTGGTCATAATTTACTTCATTTATGAATGTTGCAAGTAAATAAAACGAGACAAAAGTAATTTGCCTTCATTTGTAGTCCTGGGGCTGTCCTCGCACATCTCATCTTCTTGATGTTACATAGCCATTGAATCATTGGTTAAAGATCAGTCCATGGTTTACAATGCAGGGAGAGCTCAGATCAGGGAAAACCAGCGACTTTATACAAATCCCAGAGGAGATTGGAGTTGGTAAATGAAGGATACAGGATTCATGGGAACTCCGGTGATCAGTGGAGTGACTTGTTTGGCTTTGCTGTTTCAGTGAGGTCCTTTAAACTCCCAAATCCACTATATTACATTCCATAACAAAAGATGACCACTGGGCAATTGGGTTATGTGATATGATGACATTGTTGTATTTCTTAGCTGAATGCTGATATTCGTTCATATCAGAAGAGCCCGGCTACACGATTCAAACAAGCTTGGAATTAAAACACAAAGCAAAATAATGGGATATTATGGAACAGAAAATACCATATGTATGAAACTACAAGCTACATCACGTTCTAGCTCGCATTGCATTGATAATTATAGCTGTAAGACTTGTTAAGGTGGCCAGGTTTGGTTAAGAAAAGCATGTCAGCCGGTATTTTTTTTTTTTTTGTTTCGGTGAAATACATTCTTGGTTGTTTGTATATGATGGTTATCAAACCTGATTATTACAGAGGTACTCGTGCCTTCCAATCCAAGACAAGACACAAGAGCTAGTGCGGTGTGGTAGCTCAGGGATGTAGATTGAGATCTCTCATATTCATTAATGTTTACCAGATCCAAATAATTTAAATTAAATTAAATGATCATAATTTAATGTGATAAAAATAAAATTTATTTTTTCCACTTAATTCAAATTATTATATTTAAAACTACTAATAGGATTTGCAATTCTATCGATCACGTTCTTTTATGAATGCAAGTTATCCGAATCCAACAAAAATCTGCGTACGTAATTCATGAAGAAATAAATCGGGTAGTTGTGAATCATGACTGCTAGTGTTATTTAATTAATTAATGGGACAGCAGCATTCAGCTAGCAACAGGTCCTGTAGTACAATATTGGTAAGACTAGTGGGAGGTTCATGGAGAAGATGGGCTTATATTTGCTTCTAATGTCTGCGGCAATGATCCACAAATAAGAGGTTGAGCGGAAGGGATTCTGAGACAACTCAATCCTCCTCCCGGTATCACACTACACTCTGGTTGAGGCCTCTGCATGTCTCTTCCAGGAATGCAATTCAACGAGAAATCAAAACCTACATTTCTGAAGAACAACTTGGCACAATCTTGGCTAAACCCAGAAAAGAAATTGGAGGCAACTGTCAGATTAACAAGGCTTCTCAGAGAACAAACCAGTTCTGGTACTTGCCCAGATAGCTTGTTGTGTGCCAGATTCAGGACTTCGATCTGATTCAAGCAAGAAATTGTGTCTGGTAAATGACCCATCAGTGAATTGAAGCTCACATCCAAGACTTGCATCTCTGTGAACAGCCCAACTCCCTGAGGAATGCAGCCTGTCAACTGATTATTGAGAAACAAAATCTCCTTCACTTTGGAGCTCATCAACCCAAAACTAGCTGGAATGTTTCCACTGAGCTTGTTATTTGCCAAGTTTATCACTGAAGCAGGAGAGCTGCCCAGATTTTGAGGAATCTGGCTATCAAATTGGTTATTGTTGAGAAAAATTGCGTCGAGTCTCTTGTTGAAAACATCTTCAGGTATAGGCCCTGAAAAGCTGTTGAATCTGAGGTCTAAATACATGAGATTTGGAATGTATAGAGTGACCGTTGGGAAGGGACCTGAAAAGTGGTTGTTACTAAGGTCCAACTCTTGAAGAGAAATGAGGTCCTTGAAAGCATCAGGTAGTGTGCCAGAAAACCTGTTACTGTTGAGATGAAGGAGAGACAAGTCTGTGAGGGCAGAGATTTCTTTGACAAGAGTGCCCTGGAGATTCGCGTGGTTGAGATCTATGCCTACAACAACTGAACCCGGGTCGTCATCTTGTGGATCTGCACAGAAGACTCCTTTATACGCACAAACATCGGTGCCAACCCAAGTGTCCAAAACCTTCAATGGGTCATCTGTGATGGCTGATTTCCATGATTGAAGAGCAGCGTAAGCGCTGTTCGGGTTTGAAACTGAAGACCCAGGTGATGGGGTAGGAGAACTTCTGATCCCACCACCGATCCACACACCACCACCTGCATTGCCTATCCCAACACCCACACCGCCACCAATACCAAAAGCGGCTTCCCTTGGGATTATTTGGAGGAAGAGGGAAAAAGCCAGAAGCCAGCTCTTCCCCATCATGATGTTTTATTTGATGGCTTTGCTGGTAAGGGTTGTCTAAATAAGGTCCCAGGCACTTGGGAGTGAAAATGGTGGGGTCTTTCTTTCTTTCTATGCTTGGATTTTATTATCCTTCTGTCTTTTTCTCTGCATATTTTGACTCAGAGAAGGAATTCATGATGGAAGAGCTGTTAGGTGAGTTGAGAATTTAATTACTCACCAGAACCAACAAAAAGTTTTGGATCAAAAGTGGTGACTGGTTTTGGATCAACCGTACAGCAGCTTTCGCATTACTTATCGGCGCTCCTTTTAATTTTAGAGATAGATAGATAATCACTCAGTTTTTTTTATTAAAAAAAAAAATATAATTACAAGAACCTCTACGTTTTGATACTGCGTCTATATCATAAATTACGAAAAAATATCCTATGGTGTGATCACATTTTGATATTTTGCATCTATATCGGAAATTATATTTTATATCATATTATTTCTTTGTTATAATATCTTGTATTTTTATATCATATCATATCAAAAATTACGAAAAATCTCCGCGTGTTTTAGGATTATTTTGTTATAATATCTTGTATTTTTAATTGAATATCATATTTTTTTTTATCAATATTGAAAATTAAATTTCAATACTAGAAACCCTAAAAAAATATAATATTGATTATTGGTCAATCAATAAAATTTAGATTCCCATACGCATTTTAACTATTGCTTAACCTAATTAGATATGTTTAATTGTCTTCTCGAATGTGGTGTTGTAATTTGGGTACTTTGATGATATTTGTTTGCCTGGTCAGAAGATAATTGAATGAATTGATTGGATATTTAAGGGATTCTTGGTCGGAAAAATAAAATCTTAATTTTTTTTTATGTCAAGAAAATTTATAGAACATTGAATTTGTTGCTTTTGTCAAGAAAGTGTTACAATTTGTGTCCTTCATAATTGTTGTTCTTAGTTGGTCTTTGAAAATATAAATAGCGCTTGGTTGAGAGTAGGAGGTTTGAATTAAAGTTTAATTGAAAGATTGATATTTTAAAATATTTAAATTTTTAACACTTTAAATTCCAGCAATAACAATTAATATGTAAGACATAAATAAAATGAGATAGAAAAATAAATAAAAATAAAGACATGGCTTGTACAATCATTTTCTTCATTCCTTAAACCTCTACTTAAGTATTTACTATCAACTCATGATTTTTAAAAAGAACAAGACTTTATTTTCATGAAATTAAAATTAAAATTTGTTTCTCTCACAATTTTTTAAAT
>Ga0325411_1000226_pt1 | contig 56257 bp, 17 predicted proteins | sample PopdelMetagenome_13_FD_206181 | JGI IMG/M metagenome (GOLD analysis project Ga0325411, IMG submission 206181) | Populus deltoides microbial communities from Bellville, Georgia, United States - Xylem-PdIQD-R4 | ecosystem: Host-associated > Plants > Phyllosphere > Stem > Wood/Secondary xylem... | reverse complement strand
TATATATATATATATATATATATATATATATATATATATGTACATTGTTGGAGATCATATATAATTATTTGGTTGCGGTGTCCGTGCAGCCTGTGTTGATTGTAGGGAAGAGTTGTAATTGATTTTTCTTTCAAATAATATGTTAGAAAATTTGTTTTAAAATCATGGTTAAAAACCATATTTTAAGCCAAAATTAAAACCAGTTGGATTGTCCAAACTATTAAAAGTTGTTCTTCAACATAAATTATGAATAACTAAAAAATTGGTCTCAAGAAATTCTTAATTGAAATGTTTTTTTTTAAACCTAAAACCTTTAATCCCGCATAAAAAAAGAAAGATTGTCTTATACTTTGCATATTGAAAAGTTGAAGGGTCATACATGAATATAAACAAAGTAGAATGAATGTAATTAGCCAACAAATGCATGGCTCAAGTTTGGGGCTTCATACCGAGGACTCTAAGTTAGGGTTTGGGTTTGAGTTTATTTTCTGCTAACTTATTTTGGATTTAGATTTAGATTTATTATAAGTTAATTATTTGATCAATAAATAATTATTTTTTTCAACTCATTTATATATTTTTTGTTGGGTTCCCAAATATCATATATACAACGGAAACAATAAAATAAAATTATTTAAGATTTCCTAGGATTCTATTAGACACATCCAGAGTTGTTTAAAGGCTAAGTAGTTGAAAACCACAAGTCGTCCAATATTTCGGCCTCCAACGATAATCTATATGAACCACTAGTATAGCTTATTATTTATAGAAAAATCTGAAAAACCTCATAAATTGATAAAATATCAATTTTTCCCATTGAATAATATCCATATATTAATTCAAGATAATTTTAGAAATTAACTCAATCAAATCCTTACTTGATTTTTATAGGTCTAAAAATATAATCCTTATATTAATTATATTCTAGTCCTTAATTTATAAAAAATATTTTAATCAAGTCATACTTAATTAAATCATCCCTGTTTAATTTTTGATTAATAATTCTCATTATTTGTGACCCATTAGGTTCCTAGTATGTTGACTCAAATATAAATTATAATTAAATAGAATAGAATTAATTAATTTATTATTAATTCAACAATCGATTAATTGTATTTGAAGATCAGGTGCATTATCTAACAACATGTCATGATCTTCCAAATACTAGAAAAGTCATTAGTATTTCACTTAACCTTTCAGTTAACAATTTCTCCGTGTAATAAATATTCTTTCATCAATAATATTCTAATTTAACAATAAAGCATAAAGAAAGTCTGTCATGTTAAATCATGTTTATTTTCTATTTAATAATCATTTATCATTTGAATAAAATTTGAAACTCTTTTCAAATTTCATTCAATTTTGGCAAAGAATTTCCAGTCAACACTATTTGAGAGCAGATGAAACATTTTATTTAATTCACCTAGGATAATGAATCTTCTCTTGATCACTCAAGTGCCTTCATATAGTCCATGTTATACCAAATGTCTGCCCCTTAATGACATCGATTAAGATAACATGTAACAGGATCAAAGAATAACATTATCTATATAAAATAATTTAGTGATCTCAAGTCTAAGTATCACTTACATAATTGTCAAGTTAGCCTTTCCTTAGACATATGCAATCTCTTCATAAGAGATTCTTATGCGAGTTAGTTCACTTATGATAAACACCTATATATTAATTTTAGGTATCCCTTATACCTCAACTGTATGAGAACAACTGCTTCCTTTCATAATGTAAAAAACATAATATGTTTCAGATATTACGACTCTTAAATACTCTAATAAATAGTATTTAAGAGAGCATCGACTAGGAATAATTTTATAATTTTCTTTGCAAAACATTTGTGTTCCATGAACTTGATCTTTATCTAGATTCATAAATCAAATATTGAATTCATTAATCTAATATTATATGAATATTAAGATAAATTAAGTTTTTATTAATAATAAATATGTATTTACATGAATATAATAATACCACGTGTAACCAACTGATTGACTATAAAATATATTAAACTAACAATCATCCACTTGCATAAAGCTAATTACTCATGTATAGAATACTATATTGCTCTATATAACATTAATGTTTTTGCATGGATAGTGACTTAGTAGGAGGATCTTCTAGATTCTCTTCGATGGATACTCTCTCTTTATCTTTATATCTTTTATTTAATTGATTTATCAAATCAAATAGAATTTCTTAAATACTTATTTGGATAATTGATGAGACCTTGGTTTCTTTACTTATGCAATGGCTCCATTATTATCACAATACTTGACAATTGGATCAACAATGCTAGGAACCAACCTAGTTTATTGATGAACTTCTTAATCCAAATAACTTTTTTGTTTCCTTAAACATGGAGGTGTAATTTTATGCAGTTGTAGAATCAATTGTGCTCTCTTCTTTGGAACTCTTCTAACTGAAAGTATTACCATTTAGAATAAAACATATATTGACTAGTATTCACTATTTTTTCAATATTTTATTGAAAAAATCTTGATTCAAATAATTTTGAACTTCTAGTTTATCTTCTTCATTAATGGATTCTATAGCCAAGAATGAGAAACCATTTCCATCATATCTCTCTTAATCTATGTCTTAGAATACATGTCTTTTGAGGGAGGTGTTTTATGCAAAATAGATAAGAATAAAATCTTAGATTCTTCCATGCTAAGCTATTTTAGCATTTAGTCTGCATGTATGAATTAAGACAATATAAACAACCTTCTAGATCTATCTTTATATCTAATATATAGGTTGCTTCTTCTAAATTCTTTATCGAGAGATTCATGGACAACAAAAACTTTATTGATTAAAGTAAAGATATCTCGTTTCTTAACAATAATATGTCATTTACATATAATATTAGAAAAACAACACCACTTCCACTAACCTTTTATAAACACAAGGTTTATCCATTTTTTGATGAAACCAAATATGTTGATTATACCATCAAAATTGGATATTTCTACTCCTTAAAGCTTGCATTGTATATTTATACATTGCCTTTCATATTAGCTTTACTCTTAAAGATCCATTTAGATTCATTAGGTTTTATCCCTTTAGGTGGATCAAAAAAGTTCTGAACATGGTTAGTATATGAAATCCAAACTTCAAGTCATTTCTTGGAATAAATATCATATATTACTTTCAAGTTATTGGTAGGCTCATCAATTATGAGCAACATGTCATTCACAACTTCCATAAGAGGTCTTTATGTCATTAGAGAATCTCATTTATAGTGATTTTTATTTCTTAAAGTTCAGGCTGGATGTAGTGTTCTAAAAGGTATAGAGAATTTCATTCTCTTTTAGATAATCCTTAAAATATTTGGTCAAAATATTAAGCATTTCGATCCAATCAAAGTTTCTTAATACTTATTCCAATCTGTATTTTAATTTTATTGCAATTTATATTGAACCTGGTTATATTAAATTCAAGTATATACAAACCATTTGTATAATAATAGGATCTATAAAAACATGATTATTATAAAAGAACAATATTTTTCTCAATAATAAATTTAAATTCATTTAATACTAAATAAAATGAAAACAATGTCTTAAAACACTGGAACAAAATAACAATTATATAGTTATAGTATCAACTCATTAAGCAAAACAAAATAACTAACTCCTACAACTAATGCATAAGTAGTTCCTATAGCTAGTGCAGTAACCCCTGCTTCATTACTAAGTTGTAGATCCATTTTGTTTTTAGCTAATATTCTAGTTTTCTTTACCTCCTACATGTAATTGCAAAAGTGAAAACAACATTTGGTATCCAATACCGAAGAACTATAGTGCAAAGTAGTAAGATAGTTTTCAATGATAAACATACTTGAAGTAGAAGCTTCATTAACCTTCTTTACCTTCACGGTTGCAAGGTATTCCTTGCAATTCCTTCTCTAATGTCCTTCATTACCATAATGATGACACATGCCCTTATCTTTCTTAATGTCCCAGTAGGTTTGTTTATTTTAGAGACAACATTCATATTCTTTTTATCCTTTTTCTTAGACATTCTAGAAGATTGAACTAGAAGAACTGGCCTTTTGAGTAGTCTTAAGCATATTAAACCATTCTAGCAATGTACTAGCCATCTTGTTCATGTGATAGTTTATAATAAATTGCGTAAAGCTTTAGGGTAATAATTGCAAGACCAATTCAACACTTAACTTATGATCAATGACAAAAAACCTAATTGGCCCAATATTTCAATATAACCAATCATTTTTCAAAACATAGGTGTTCACCAAAGAACTTTATGTCATCTTGCAGCGAAATAATTCCTTAGAGGTCTTATACCTCTCAGTCTTATTAGCCTAATCAAACAATTCTTCGAGATACATAATCATAGTATGAATATCCATATTCTCATACTTCCTTTGAAGTTTAGGTGAAATATTTGATAACATCATACATGCAGTATGTTCATCGTCATCAACATGACGTTGATATTCATTTCTAACTTCTTCTTCAGCATCCTCAACATGGGCATTTGAATTTAGATTTTCTAGAAAAAAAAACAACTTTTTTTGTCTTGCTTGAGAACAATTCTTACATTTTGGTGCTAATATAAGAAATTTGGTCTAATCAATTTGTTAGCATCAAGTATGCTTCGTAGGGATATGTTACTATTCATTTTAATATATCAAACTATTTAAATAAAGATATAAAGTATTAGTTTTATGCATACATATTTGAATTTCAAATTTAGATAAGGTCTTTAAATCTAATTTGATCTTTCATTATTTTCTTGCAAATTAATAGCCCTTCCTATTAATTCAGGAAATCTTGCTTAGATTCTCCTAGTGGGCTAGGATCTTATTTAATTTATTCAACCTTGAGTAACTCAACAAATCAAAATAAATTCAATTAAATAGATAACATAGTTTATGAATCATATCTCTATGTGACTCATAGTTTATCAATCATGTTTTTAACCTTATATCATCATGAGTGACTCATTTGAATCATATAGGTTAGATAAGTAGAACCTAATTTTATAGCATTAAACATATTTGATTAACGATAATCTTGAGTGACTCAACAAGTTATCCATGAATAAAACTATGACTTCATACATATAAAATTAGAAGGCGATTATTCATGTTATCAACATGTACTTAATATATTGATGAGAGATTTATTATCAATTAATTAGGTTTTATACATAAAATGGCATAACATGTATACATTTCATACACAACAATTTATATATAAGCATACACTTCTACCATGTCATTCTAATTAGACTATTATAGATATATCTAAGCTAATTTTCTCGAGCCATTGAAGGGAATTAGATGGTCAAATCCTAGGTAGTTGTACCAACTCTTCATAAATCCATTGTAAGCACCTCGATTGTAGCCTTTATCGCCATTTTGTTTCATCTTAAATTATATAATAATTTTCTATCTGAATTCCCATGTTTCTAAATTACATAAAATTTATATAATTAATTAAGAAATCTCGAGATATATTGAAGGGGAATTAGATGAGGAAATAATTACAACCCAAAAGAAAAAATAAAGATAAGGCAGGACACACAGGCCCTATTTAATAAAAATTACAATCATTTAACCATCAAATAAAAGCACTATCACATTGGTCTTTAATGTTTATAATCAACCATCATGCATAAAACATTTTAATATGCATAATGAAAAATATATTGCACGTTATTCTAATTATTGGCTTTATGTGCAATTTAAAAGTAGATTTCTAACACTTAGAATTAGTCAATCAAATCCAATTTGATAATTTCCTAAAAAAAAATTTCGGCTTAAAAAACTCATTAAACTAGAAAAAATATTTAATGAAACCATTAATTAAATAAATCCTAATCCCATTAGGATATTATAAAATTAAAAAAATGAATTAAACAATTTAATTCATTCCTAATCCTATTTGAAAAATTAATTCTACAATTAATTTAATTTAGTGTATAAAATCTAAACTTTATTTATAGAGGGTAAATTCATAATTTACCTTAAGATCCTAAATTGTAATGACTTTATTTATGAGGTTGAAATTGTATACGAAATCATCTAACATATTGATTTATCTTAGGTTAAAATATCATGGAAATCTAATTTTAGAAAGTCCCCAGGTTAAATACTATCAGTGTATGGGCAATTATAAAACATAAAACATTGAGGAAAAAGTTAAGTAAGGGCATAATGGTAACTTAGCCCACCATTTAACCCCAATTACTATTTACACTATTGTTCATACTAAATAGTAGTAGAAGAGAGAGAGAGAGAGGCTCCCTCTTAAGTCTTCTTCAAGAACATCATGATAGTTCTTCCAATAACAAAAATTATGAGCTTTGAATGCATGTAAGTAATTTCTTATAATTTTTTGTTAGAGAAACAAGCTTAGATTGACATTGCAATGAGAAGTACAGCTTGAGAAACCAAGTGTAAAGTTAAAGGAGGAAGAACACTTAATATCATAGTTATGATTAATTGAAGTTTTGGATTTATATTGCACAATAGTGGCTGAATCTTTCTTCATAGTCATAGGTGGTTCCTTTTTGTTCCCCATGGTATTTGATTTTAATAAGGCAATTCTTTCTTATAATTTAGCTTCCAATTAGAAAATAAACCTGAATTGCCTTATTGGTATATACTATCATTTCTTTTCAACTGCCTTTTTTATATTGTTAATCATGTGAACCATATTCTCTATCTCAACATAATATCTATATTCTATATCTTAACATAATGTTATAACTCAACCTCATTATTCATCTCTCTATTCAAACAATTCAAAAACCTTGTCACTGTAGCCTTTTTATCCTCCACAATATTAGTTATAATCATAGTAATCTCTATCACCTTGTGGTAATCCTCAACACTCTTAGATCCTTGAGTCAAACTCTGCAATATTTGAAGTAGTTCTTTATTATAATATCTAAGAACAAGTCTTTTTCTCATGATTGCTTTTGTCTCATCCCAAGTCTATATGGGTCTTTCTCTATTCTTTCTTCTACTTTAAGCAATTTTATCCAACCAAATAATAACATAGTCAATAAACTCAATAACAATAAGTTTTACCCTTTTTTTCTTATAGTATCAGTGACAATAAAAAATTAACTCTCCTTTCTTTCCCCATAACAAAAATGTGCTTCAAAATTGTTTTTCCCTGAAAAGCAAGAATCTTTATCTTAATACTCCTCGAATTTATATCCAAAACATCATGAAAACTACCTTGTTGGTTTGCTCTCTTATGGTCAAAATGTATTTATGGCCGAAATCCCTTATACTTATGGTTTCTATGCTGCTAAAACCTAGCATTATAATCATGATCAAAATCCTCGACCCCTTATCTATATTTTCAGCTATAGATTTTTCTGAAGGTGAAATAAGTTGTCTCATAGGCCTTCTACCCTCAGGACCTCTATAGCTTGGCCCATCTTAAAGGCTAGCTACCTCAATTCTCAATATATCCATCTCATTCATAACCTCTCAAAACCTTATATTCATCAACTTCAATTATTATTGCATGGCCAAATAACCCTATTTTGGATTATTCTTATCCTTTGATAGTGATGATCCACTTTTAGTTGACATCCATAAGATCTGAAAATCATGTTAGTAGCATGAGAAATATATCCTTACACACTCTGTCATATGTGTACACTCTCCTAATGTTTCATACAATTGTTTTGGCTTTTTACTATAATAAGTTCATCTTTCACCATTTACCACTCAATCTAAAAACTTCTAGTTCTTTAAGGAATTAATTCACAATAAATCAGAAAAATTAACAATTTAATAGTGTAATCCAAAATAATATAAAGACTTAAGAAACAATAAAAACTAAAAACTATCAATATGAAACTACGAATACAAAATCGCAAATAGTAAAGCGAATTTGTGCGAAATATGAACAATATAAAGACATAAAAAAATTACAAAATTAAAAGGACTAATTAAATAAGATTTAAATAATCAAACTAAGCAAAAAACTACTTTTTTTATTGACTTAGCTGAAACTATATATATAAAAAAGAAGCAAATATTGATGCAAAACTATAGTCTTTTTATTTGTTAAATTTAGTTTTTTTTAAAAGGAATTTTAAAAAAATTAAATTAAATTAATTGATTAAATATAAATATGAGATGTTCACTTCATAGTATTTTATTTAGTTTGCTTTATGGGTCGCTGCTCTAACGGTTTATACATCCTCTTTTGATGTCATTGTTCAACCTTTCATAGTGGTGCTAGAACCATCTGAGTGAGCTCTTTCTAGTGGTGGGATAGTGTCATAGTGAGGCAACGATAAGTTTTTAATAGGTTTTTTTTTCTTCTCTTCCTGAGTATGATATTGGCAAATAGCTTATTTTATATTTATAGGTAATTATAGCCAATTTCTTTGTTCGTTATCCATTTTTTTTATATTATTAAATTAAAGAGCTTATTGAACCAAGTTAAGTCAATAATCTTGGTCTTAGATTTTTCTTGCTTTTTTAAGAACATTATCATCATCTGAATATCATTTTTTATTTTAGAAAAAAATTTAAAAATTGATCCCTCTATCTAGTCATATACTAAGACATTGTTTGTCTTAATTTGCAGTTGTGCCATGCTTTTTAATAAAATTGAATTATTTTTTAATTTTGATTTTTTATATATATATTTTTATATTGTTTTGATATTAATATAAAAAATACTCTTTTTAAAAAATTATATATGTTATTTTAATAATTAACAGTTACTAGGAACTCCTATACTAGGGGCTTTTGCTTGACGTCAGCAAAGCATATCAAGTAACATTAAGCTAGGTGGTGAGTAAGCAAAGAATATTTTAAAAGCTTGGAAATGTGGGAAAGCAATAAAGAGATAGAGATAGTGTCAACTGTCTCCCTGAGTCAACAAGGGAAACCTAAAATGACTTCATGAAAATCTAAGCGTAGTTGAAGCCTCATCCCATTTTAGCATATATAGTTATATGTAGCGCAAGTTTGAGTGATCTTGCTGGCCTAAGGGTATAATGGAAGTGAAATTGTGGTTGCACTTTAGTATACTGTGCTGATCCATGGAAAAGAAAGGCAAAAGCAAGGAAATAAATTAAAGTTGGAAAGGACTCGCTTTGAACTTGGGCGTTGCATCTATGCTGTTAAAGAATACGCATCAGGTTCTTATCAGCATATATAATTATGTAGTTCTTAGAGATTTGATGCTTAAAGGGACCGTAACTTATTTCTGTTGGAGAGCCTGTCTTTCGTAGAATCTTGTGTCAGAATTTTGTTTTCCCGAGCTGTTCTTTTGTGTTATTTTCTACACTGGTTGAATCCAAAACTGTGGTGGCGGCTCCCTAAATGTTAGCAGCAGTTACTCCTACAACATTCCTGGGACGACCACCTCATAAAACCAGGTATTACAACGATGAGTAATCACATGAACAAACCACACACTCGCTCAAATAAGGGGAGGGAAAGATTCTTAAGCTTCTTATATTTTAAGAACATCATATATATGCTTACATGCACCATGTAGTTAACATTGCAAGAGAATCCATCTCAATTCAAATACATGGCTGTGCTTCTGGAAATTAAAGTTCCTTGGATCAATGCCAACCCAAGGCTTATTATTGATCTAAAAACCGAAAGAAAAAGATAGTAATTGCGGAGAGAACAGGGTCATAAGCAGTGAAGAGAGAGTCATTTTTGTTAATATCCACCACCTGGAAACATGGAAAAACAAAATTCTTAACGTTAGTGATCAAAGCGAACCCAGCAATTTTCATATGCTAAGAAAGAAAGCACCGGATTAAAAGTGACAGGAGATATAATCTTCGTACCGTATTCCCTGGGTGTTCTGCATCTATAGCATTCCATCCTGCTAGCATAGTTATGGACTCCACATCCCGATCTGTCAAACAACAAGTGCGTCCGTCCATATTAGATAGTGCTTTGTTATGTGGTTTGATTTTCCAACCAGATACAAAATTAACATGAAGTAGTTTTTACTCGAGGAATAGAATATTCAGCATGGCTATATATGCAAATATCGAATAATATTTGATACGAGAAAGGCAGTAGGGTATCGTGAAACTATAGTGACATTCTGTCACCAATGAACAACCCGGCGCTCCTTTCTGTTTTTTTCTTTTTAAGTAAAACTATGCAACAGTTACTGTGCATCTTCAAACAACCTTTTATGTTTTCAGTCAAAAGCAAAACAGCCATCGTTCCGAATGCTATAGTCAATGCGAAATGAAGGAAAATCATAATAATATTATCAAGAACGTATCATCCCTGAGGCATATCATGATATTTGTGCAATTACAATGTGAACTCACCTGTTGCAAATCCAATCACCAGTTTTCCATCCAGGAGGATCACTTCCATCGGATGCATACCCACCTGCAGCATGACCGCTTTTTAATGTACCACAGCTGTAGCAGCTTGACCGGCTAGCATAGTTGTGAGCGTGGCAATTAATGGCAGTACAGTACCAATCCCCAGCCATAACCTTTGTCGCATTGCATATGTAGGTTGCTGGATCAGGGCCGCCACACTTAGGGTACCCGCAAAGCTGGCACGTTTCCCGTTTTTTGAAATTCAGGTGCTGGCATGCGCTGCACATCCAGTCTCCTCCGGCTGTCAAGCTCATTGTATCTAACCTGATGTTTCATTTAAATTAAGAAATGAATAACAGATCTCTTATGTTTCCCAATCATTATTATCACAATTGGTCGACCTACACTCTTCTTCATCTGTTATGAATAATGACCTGATGGGCCTAAAATGTAACGATCTTCTTATTGTTCCAATATATATATATATATATATATATATATATATCGCAAGTCTAACAAATTTTCTTAAAATGTTTTACCAGTCCGTCGGTGTGCTTATCAATCCTTCAACCCTAAGACTAAATTAACATGCTTGCTGACAATTAGACCTTGATCATCAGGTTCCTCGACTCTTACTTGATTCGAGCGGGTAAAACTTAAGTGCATTCCAATCTGATGGTAAACATCCTATATAGAAGTGCAGTTCTAAGGTCATAGTACTAAGCTCCCTCCCGCACAGCTAGGAACAAATCGATTTTAAGAACCCACACTACTTTGATTACGGAAGTCCAGCTTCTTTCTAAAACATTCGATCCTATGACATGCACCAAATATCGCCGGAATGCCTCACCACAGGGCCCAACCCGGAATATTGCAGTTATACATAAAACCTCATGTTTTTTGAGATGAGGTACAAGTGGTCGTTTACATATTAAATCTCTCAAGGTTTATAAATATAGAAAGGAGGCAAAAACTGAAGAAGCTAACCTTTTCCCGAGTTGAAGGCTTGGATCTTGAACAACACTGGCAGAAGCGTAGCACTGTTTATTTAGTAACTGTGCAAGATTGTCAATATAGCTGGTGATTTTTCTGCTTGGGTTGGGAGGCTTTATATACTTGTTCAGCCATGCCCCCGCCTGTGGGGAAATTTGATGGTATTTTTTCCTTATCATTATCTGCTTTTTCTTCAGATAGTATTCCAAAATGTTGACAAGAAATTTAGAGATAAGCCTGCTCGTACTTCTGTCTATTCAATTATACTCGTGGGCAGTCTCTGGGAGGGGCTCAAAAGGTGACAGCCAACAGGTCAGTACGTGGACACTTACATTTTTTCAAGTAAAATTTCTCTAGTTATACCCTCCCTTTAAAGGATTCCCGAAACTTTATTGTCACATAATTAGAACAATTTGAACTATTATTCCTTCTTCATATATTCATTTTACTAGAGGTTTTATGAGGGGTAGCTGTTATTTGAAAGGTGCATATAACGCCATGAGTAACTCACTGGCCTAACTGGATAAGAATCGTTCTTATTCACTCACATGGCTCAGAAACTTAAGTTGGTTACCCAAATGCCAATATACACAGAATTTTCATTATTCCCAATAAATGTTGAGCTTAAGTTTGAGGTGTGTCTGGATATAGTAAGATTCTAGTACTAATCATGCATATAATAGAGGATTTTCTAGTTGTTCTGGGCTACACAAGCATATAAATTGTGGGATTAGCGAGAGGTATGCTTGCACGTGAGTAAAATTCTTCCAAGGTTAAATTGCAAGACTTTCGTTGTTAGAAAACAAATTCAATTCTCCGGGAAACAACAAGGATCAAACAAGAAAATACAAGTCAAATTCAATTATTCCCATCATAAATACCCACTGGCAACCGTGGAATCCAAATTAACTTGGAAAGGTCTGGCAACAAGGCAAAAAATCACGGTTTCGTGCGTCTTGGATAAACTCTATGATACTTTAATTTGTTCTTTAAAAAAACAAAAATAGTAAAAGTTATATATTATCTGCGAGTTTTTAATTAATTGGCAATTAAGTTTATTGTTTACTGATAAATATAGGAACAATTTCATTTATATTCCAATAAATATAATTAATTTGTCTCTCAAGATATGCGCTTTATATATCTTTATATTTTTCAATTATATACATTTTTTTTTTAATTTTGTAATTCTCATTGCATTATTTACTAATTTATTGATGGTCTTGTTTATTATTTTCTTATCATAATTATCCTAAGTTTTCTTGGGTTGTTTCCATAAAAAAACATCTATAGTTCTTTATATTGTTTATTATTCTTTATATTGACTATAAACATGCGAAGTCTATATTTTTCTGATCACAATATACTTTCTCCTTCTAACATATTAAATTGATAAGAATATAAAAAGTATACATTAATAATGTTGATAAGCAATTGATGATTGTCAAAGAACCATCTCAACCTAAAAGTTTAAGCTGTTAATTAGTGAGGTCCCATGATATGATTTATATTATTCTCTAACACCCCCCCTCAAGTGAAAGCTTTTTGGGCTTGAAACTTGCACATGCCAACATTATCTTGTGCTTAATTTTTATCAAATAAATGGGGATGGTGAGATTCGAACTTGTGACCACTTGGTCATCAAGGCTCTGATATATACTATATCAAAGAATCATCTCAACCTAAAAGCTTAAGCTGTTAAGTAAGGTTCCATGATATGATTTATATTATTCTCTAACAATGATCATGTATTATACAAGATAAATAGTAGCTTGTATGCATATATCACATGCCCACAAGACAACTTGCAAAAGACCTTACCTACAGGTTTTATGTAGTTTTATTATGCTATTTGGCTTTTTTTTTTATTTTTTTTATTTTCATTATGATTCTCTCAACATATACTGATGATATATTGTTCTTAGTGTTTATTAATGAAAAAATTCAATCAATAAATATCATTACAATATATCGAAGAAATCCATAGATGTTTTCTTTTATAATGGCTAATTTTCTAGCAGTGACATGCATACATGACCTCATATATCCAACTTGCTAAAAAAAACCTTACTCGTGTAGGTTTTATGTAGTCCAGGCGCACATGGTTCAGTAAGAAAAGAAAGGATGGGCAAACATGTGAGATTTTGCGTCAGGAATCGGTTCCTTATAATGCACATCCATTGCCAAATTCTTTTGTTCCTCGTATTTGATTCCTTCTTTGCAATAATTCAAAAGCAACAGGGAAGATTCACGTCCATTATATGCCACCCTTTTGTCCATCCGCCCGTCCATTAACTTGAGTGTATATACATGTGCTCGTTCATTCGATTCTGTCCCTTTGACAGCCTGCCACGTCTTCTTACATGATCTCCTTGAGAGATAACCGACAAGTATTCTAGCAAAATCCTCTTTGTTTATGATCATGAGAAGAGAATGTTCCAAACAATATCTGATTGCGGCGGGCCGACGCTGGACTGAGTGGGCAGCTGAGTTGGATGGGTCAGATTCCTTCCCTTGGGACACCAACTGGAACATGTTCAATACTGACGTTGAGACTGAGATTTCATTGCTAAGCAAATACACTGCTACTTATGCCGTCTGAACGAAGAACGATTACAATGCTCGATCTGACGTTTAGCTTTCTCAATTTACAATGCTATGGCGAAAGTGTTGAACGCCAGACAGACAGAGACTCGCGCTGTTGCTTACTTGTAGGCCAGGGCTCTATACTTAGGGATCCTAATCACCATTTTCAACCAGACATCTTGAATATTCTGCTCATAATAAAATAAATGAGAAAACCTTATTCAACGCCGCGCTCTTTATTCTCTGTTTGTGAAGGCTTTTAGAAGGGGGCCCTTTTTTTGTTTTGAATATTCTCTTCAATATCACTACAATAATTAGCTTCAGCTAGGATTTTTTCAACCTTACAGATGAACTTGGAAGGATATGATCGTTGTTTTTAAAACAATCAACCACGATTAAGTGTTAACGGCTATATATATATTAGTTGAAACTAATGAAAGAATGAGAAGAAACCCTACCGCTTTATGTGTATGCTGCTATATATCAGTTACAATTAAGTACACAACTCATATGGTAAGTACTCCTGTAATATTATAGCTCAAGTAAGAGATACAATTCTATCTACATTGATATATAACCTATACTGGAATACATTAGCTGCACTGTGTGCAGGATACATTGAAACTGATGATGGACAAGCCTCTCCTAGTGTAGGTGTCAGAGTCGACTAGAGTCCAATGACCATTTAGACAATGGTTCAAGGCCCTCACTTAACAAAAAGTTTCAAAAATAATTAAGATATAATTATCGATTACACTTTATAAAATAAAGAAGGTTTCAAGTACAAAATAAAGATTATTCAGAACCCCACTTGCTAGACATCATAAAAAAATAATAAAAAATGTTTAAAATATTTTAGAAAAACTCTATTTATAATCTTGCTCAAGCCCCATTCACCTTAAGCCGACTCTAGTAGGAGTCGATGTTCCTGTTGGTTTAGGACTTAATTAGTTTCGTAACATCCATATGTAAGCTCATGTCGACAGGCATAACATGCAGCTTGTCTTTCAATTCTAGAACCGAAAGCAACTGAGGGCTTTGATAAATGTGCTCACTATCTAATTAGGTTGCTTAATACCTCTAAAAAATTATAGTCTTCCCCGGGCTCGGATGGTTGGAAGACATAAGGGATTGAGTTTGAATAATTAGAACAACCGCAAAAACAAGTCTTATAAAAGAGTAAGGAACTCACTAATGCCTAAGTCAGTTTAGGTAGGAGATAGAAGTCTTATAAGGCTATGTATGTCTATGTATTTATTTGCAGAGAATATTCAAGTTTGACCAATAGAAAGAATACACTTTTCTCTCTCTCTCTTAAAAGATAACTTATTTTGGAGTTCAAGGCGAATTATATAATTTTGAACCAAAATAATTGTGTCCATACAAGAGTAATATGATCAATGTATCTACCATCTATAATTTTAAACTACTTAAAGATAAAGATCTAGTGTGACAACTACCTATTGAAAAAGCAACCCTAGTTCTGGATTTTATAAGTTATGTACTGCTAATGATGATAACAAGATCAATCTCTAGGGAATATGTGATCACAGATTTTGCCCCATTTAACACATGCTCGCTCTCACACACACACACACACACACACACATATAGTATGCCATTGGTTTGGTTTATGGTGATTAGATTTAGGTTTAACTAGGAGGTAGTGCATTTGAGTATGACAGTTAGCTATAAGTGTGTCAGTCTCGTCCTAAAATTTTGATCTTCATGAAATCTCAATGAGTTTTCTATTTAAGGTTATTGTCTTGTTGGGCCTTATAAACACCCAGGTCTAATTTGATGGTAGGTGCTTTGGATTCATTATTTCAAGGCTTCTAGAGGCTCAATTCAATGATTATCATTCCAGAGAAGTATTAGACCATATGATATGCCTAGACTCGAATAAATACAAACTCTATTCGGGCATTTAATACTTATATGAGCCTCATATGGCTTTGGGATCATGTCTCCCGTAGGCCTAATTTCAAACATTGGGACATGGCCATGTTTAGAGGCTATACGGACCTATTAGTTGCCCTTCCAAGCCTTTATGGTATAGCTTGAACCAATATGTTCATTATGGTGTGGCATGTCATGCTTTATTTCATGTTTAGAGGTGGTGGATGTCTTTTTGTGTACACTTTATTTTCCTCTTCACTTATAACCTAGGTGATCCTCTTAAGTTTTTTTTTGCATATCACACTCAATCACACCATGTTGTCCTTTCAATTATCTTGTTGTTTCATTTTCCAAAGTTCATCATTATAATAAATAGTCTTTGAATTTGTGACCATATGAGAGGGTATATGGTGGAAGCCTAGAGGTTGATGTATGGGTGAGAGAGTGAAGGGCAAAGGTTGGTTCGTTTTGAAATTCTATTTGCTTATTATGGCTTATACGAAATCTCTCACTAGTAGTACACATTCCAAGAGTCAAATAGGTTAAATCATCTAGTTAGCTAAACAATATCGAAGTGGCCAACCATGTTGGTAGATCTATAAAGCTACGAGTTTTCTTTTGTTTATATCAAAAATAAACATCTATATATCACCAAAATAAGAAAAGTAATTATTCATATTTAAACAAGGAAAAAAATATTAAATCAATGATGAACAATGGAATCAACTAAGCTGGAAGAATCCTAATCTACCTAAGATAATAGTAAGTGTTGGCTAGTCAACTAGGAGTTACGATCACAGAAAAAGGATGAGTTGCTTAAGTTTGGATTCAAGTTAATGACCAGAAGTTTGAATCCAATTTGGAGTGAGAATTCTTAATAGGATAAAACTAATTAGAGTTATATATTAGTCTAAGATTCATATGGGAATTAATAAAGAAGAATTTTAGCTTATATTAGGATACAATATGCCTCTTTATCTAATATAAGACACTTGTATAGAATTACAATTACATGTGTTATTAGGATTCAAATGAATCATTCAATAGTTGAAAGATAAAGTCAACCCTATATATGCAATTTTATTCCTTTAATTTATTCAACTTATCTTTCTTCTAGTATTTACATCTTTATTCATAAATTTTGTTTACTTGCTTTCTTGCTTTATTTACTAGTTTTTAATTAAATGTTTTTTCATATCTATTCTTCTTTTAGTATGGTGCTTCTTAGGATATACATACTTTTTTGTTAGATTTAAAACCAATTGCACAACAATTATAACAAAGCAAGAGAGAATTGAACTCATTTTGGAAGAGGTAAAGTGGGATATTATGAAGTGGTTCTTGGAAACCAAGCATCAAATCATCTACGACTTTACATATGATGTTACTTGTTATGAAAAGATATTAGCAAAAGTAATAGAAAATAAGCTATTAAGGAGAACTTACCTAATTAAGAATTTGAATCACATTTAAAAACTCATTCAATGACTAACTTAGGCTCTAATGGGGAATTTAAAGTAAGACCATTTAAACTCCATGCATTAAGAATGCTTAAAAAGAGGCTAGAAAACCTAGTATCATGAAAGCAAACTCTACCAAAGTGATCTATGATAGCAAGGAATAATATTTTGATATAAAAAAACCAAAGAAATATTCAACCAGCTAATGAATAGGGGAAATCAAACTCCTTAGAAACCATAAAGTATTTTTCTACTTATTAAATCAATGGGAAAAGGTACTCCAAATGGCATGATTTATGGACATATGACAGTAACAATTACATTATCTTTAAGAATCAAATATAAAAGATATTAAAATCTAATTGCATTACCTTTAGAACAATAAGATGAATGTTGATAACAATCCATTTCTCAAAGCAAAATCAATAATAGCTACCTATAAGATAGAAAACTCTTTAATAAATGAGAATTATCAAAGGTAAACCTGATCAACTATGATAGAGATTGGAGTTTTTCATGGATACTAATTTCAAGAAAAATTATAAAGACAATGATAAAAAGCAGGACATACCATCTCGTGAGGTATACAAATGTTTAGCCTAATATACCATCCTTCCAAAAGGTGAAGACTTGGGGAAAAAAATTGAGCAAGTGATGTCTAAGAAATAGGACAAAACATTTAAGCCTAAAAGACCAACTAATAATGATTAGTATAAACACCAACCATAATAGAAACCATTAAAACCCAATGATTAAAAAGATGATGACCTTATCAACAACCATCATCTCCCAGATTCAGAAAGGAGATGGAAACAAAGATAGTTGTTCAAAGTTTAATTTAAGAGAATACAACACATAAATATATTAAAAAGGAAAGGTGAAGCAAAACCATATGCCTTACCAAGAAAATAAGGTTTAGATGTTGAACATACCAATAAAGTGGCCCAAGACATGATTAAAAAAAATCATGACATTTTATAACACATCAACGATATTAACAAATTTTTTATTATATTTAAAATTAACTTAAAATTAAACTTCTGATACAAAGTAGGTGATAAAACAAGTAATCTTAAAAAAAGCAGTGAGTTTTTACATGAGTGTTTGTTTTTGCATAATTATTTATTTTTTAAATTGTTTTCCACATGAGAAAATATTAAATCGATATTGATATATCAATATATTTTAAAATGCATGATGAATGCTAGTGCATCAACTTTCACTTTTATCGTAACAAAATACATGGACTTCTAAATTTTTCTCATTTTTCTACATCAAGGAACAACCATTGATTAAGAAATATTTGTGTCGAGGCCAATTTGACAAGCTAGGAACCTGTATCCGTATTTTACCTATATTTTTTCTTTCAACGAATTAAACTCGAGCACAAGACACAAAAAAAAAGGAAATCGTTACAAAAATCTGATGTGAACAAATAACATGTATATACAAGATTAACATGCCTTACCAATACATGTTAATCACGTATATACTATGTATATGAGTGTATTTAATATAGTTATACAAAGTGATGATTAATCTTTATATTATTATTTTGATATTTAGTTCTAATAGAATTATGTACGGGTTTGAAGATTAGCATAAGCAAGGCAATCTTAAGAGTGCCTTGACCTCTGTGTCAATCAGGTGCTGAAATTTAGATTGTAACATGATTAAAATTCACTAAATTTATTGAAAAGATATATTTTGAGATTTTTTCTATTTTTTGGATTATATATAAAAAAAAATGGGTGAAAATTATGTTATGACACTAAGATCCACTTTAGGATATATTATAGTATGATGGTATAATTAATTAAGGATGATGTGCTTCCCATCCATTTCTTCCATGAAAGTTTAAGCATTGCAACCTTTTTTTAGTATATGAACTTATATGGGAACAAGATTAAGAAATGGAAAGGTCTGGCTATTACATTCATGCACTAGTATAAATTCAACATGGAAGCAACACATAACTGATCAAACTTGTATACAATGGAAAAAAAAGACCAAATAATCAGTGAAAGCATATGTCTGATGTTGGAGAGAAATGGTTATCGTATCCAAATACCTCTCTTGAAAAATGAATTGGTCTCTTTCTTTATGAATACCTTCAAGAGTTTATTATATAAAGCATTTGTTGGGAAATGGATTTGCTAGTTTTGTTGTTATTGTACAACATTCGAGTTGATCATCCACTCATATTTATTTATTCATAATGATTTTAGGTCACTTTGATAGACATAGTCTATACAAGATCCATTTTACTTTATACATCTAAGTAATGTTCTGTGGCCATCCAACATCACAACATAAATATACAATTCAACTTATCTTCTCTTTCCCACACATTTCTTCACTTATATATAGCCCACATTTTGCTTCATGTTTGGCCACCGTATATAACCTTCATTACCTTATATTCAGGGTACCTAAATAGCCTTTAGTATATCACATTTAACTATTGAAATAACCTTTGTTTCATGAACTATTGAGCCATTAATTAGCCACCATTCACATCACATTCGGTGGTTTAACCAATTATTGTTCATACTATAATGGGTTGTCATAGCAACCCTCATTTACACTTAAAATAGGTTGCCAAATAGCCACCATTTTCACTTGAAGTGAGTCATCAAATTTGCCACTATGTTTACTTATAATGGGTTATTGAAAAACTTTTATTTTACCTTATAAGGAGATACCATTGCAGCCACTATTCCTTTCATGAATGGGTTGTCAAAAAAATCTCTCTTCTCATCGTTATAAGGTTTTTCTAATCGTTACCATTCAATCTACTCTTAGCTTGTTAAATCATCTACCTTCACAGTTTATTATTAAATACTCACTATTCCATCATCAATGGAATGTAAAACTAGTTGTCATTCACTTCATAAATGGTCAGCTAACAATCATTTCTTGTGTTATTAATAAACTGCTGCATCAAACATCATTTGTTACCTCAATTATAAAGTTTGTCAGTTTTAATCCAGTCCCTTTTTTTTTCTTCACTATTATAAGAATTGGTCACATCCTTTTTCCCCAAACATCCAAATTCCAACTAGATATCAGATCTTAGTCTCCTTTCATCATTTTCCATAAAAAATCAATTCCTTTCCCTTGGTTTCACAATATCTATTTTGCATTTACTTCCATGTTATCAACCCTTGATTCACCATCTTTACAACCTATTATGAACTTCTCATCCTTAATAGCCCTCCCTCGCTCTTCCGCTCCACTATACAATCTTGATATTAGTAGACTTAATATCATTAGTCACCACTCTCGTGGTTGACAAATCAAACAATCTCGATATTAATTTAGACTAATATCATTAGTTACCATCTCATGGTAGACTAATCACCCAAAACTAGTATCAATATTAACTAATATCATTAGCCTTCAACTCGTGGTAGACTAATAGATCATTCTTAATATTTATAGTAGTTAATATCATTAGTCTTTATCTTGTAGTTGATTAATCAATATTGATATTAACATTAGTTAACTTATCTCAATCCAAGTTCATTTTCTTCTGTTATAGGCTGAAAGTACACTTTTAATTTTCATGGAATTCCTTTCATATTTTTCTAATTCAAGGGTCATTATAACATGTTTTTTGTTCAAGTCCAACCATGATATAACACAACATCACATTCAAAATCCCTTCTCTTTCATTTCCTAACAAAGGTTGGATTTAACGTTCAATGTTTTGTTCTAAATCAATATCCTATATATATTCATACAATTTTGATGCATAATTCTACACAATAATTCAAGTAAATCTTCACATAATCCATGCTTCTCTTTATCATATTCATAAATTTTAGCCAAGTAAGCTTTTGCCTCTTTTAAAATTTTCTCCATTTTCCTATAGTGTTTTCATACATTAAAACATCATTCAAAACCATTTTTTTAACATGTTCTTCAACAAAATCATTTACTTTGATTCAAAAGGTCTCAAACAATCTCTTACCCATTAATGGTCGAACCTACCAACACAAACCCATAGACTTTTCCTTTAATTTCTACCATGGCTTTACTCTAAACAACATGTATTACATAGTTTAACAACTAATTCAACATAATCTTATCTCATCAAAGGTTCTCAAGCAAAACCCTAGCTTTCTTTTACATCAAACCATATTTATCAAAAATTCTCAACAAAAACAAAGTAATCACATGTAAAAACACTTACCTAAGCCTTCAGGAAGAACATAAAATGGTTTTCAAGACAATTCCTTCCAAAATCTTCACTTCTCTCTCTAAGATACATACTTTCTCTCACTAGTTTTCATCTTTTATCCTTGATTTTCACCCCTTAAAACCTCTCTTGATTTGATTTTTCTCTCCAAAAGACTACCTAAATTTCTTCATAAATAATGTAATCTCTCTCAATTTGGTGGAAGAAATCAAGATCAACGCTTCCTTTCTTCATTTCAGTTGATTGGTTATTTTAAAGGGTGCATGAGATGATATGTTTCACTTATTTATAGTTTCCCCCCTCCTTAATTGACCATAGGTAGTTTTCATGGAACTTACCTGGTTACTAATGCTTTTTTGCACAATCTTTTTACTGAATTCCTTCCTCATTGTCCCACTACTACTTAGGACCATTTTCTTATTTCAAAACATATTTATTTGATTTTTTTCATCATTTATTTCTTTTTCGAACTTATCATCATTTCATGGTAACGTTACTAATTCTTAACCAGGGTTTACACCAACACTTTTTCGAGCAATTCTTTCTTAACTTTGATTCCTCATTACCATTATAATTCATATTATAATTCATCGGAATCATCTTCTTATTCTAAAAATACATTTATTTTAAATCTTCATTATTCTTTTATTTGTCGAAACTTGTTATCGATTTTGTCGACATTACGAGTTTTAAACTAAAATTTATAATCCTCATTTATACTTCAACAATACCTTTAAATTTATAAATTCATTTATACTTCAACAATACCTCTATTACATAACATATTTATTACTATTATTATCCTTTATTCATTTCTCTTCATCCTAAATTTGCATTACTCATTGGGGTCTTACTACCTTTAGTCCTAAGTTTATGTGGAGGATTACAAATAGTCTGTCAATTCATGGCAATAAATAATCATTAGGCTTATGTCGGGCTCATTGAACCTACCCTAAATCCTAGGAAAGGTCCCTAGATAATGTCTCATTATGATTCATATATCCTATTGTAACCAAGTTTCACTAGTATTTTTTGTTGAATAAAGATTGTATGCCCCAGTCCTATCCAGGCAATGACTTCTATGGGTTTATCTACTTGGAAATGAGATGTAGACTTAAAGGTCCCTTATGTGCTATTTAAAAATCACCTATTTTCATTTTAATTTTAGTTAGTTGCCCCTCATCAGTGTTTATACATATTGGTACTATGAATTGTGTTTGTATTACCCCAACAAGTAGACAACTTATTCAAAGTTAAAATATTCAAATCTCATATAAATGAATCATCTTATTAGATTAATTGACACCTAAAAGTAACGACCTTTAAGGGTTCATTTATATTAGAAATTATTGATGGATAATTAATTAAAAATGTTTGACGCATTTTAAAAGAAGACTTTAATTTTTGAAATTCAAATTACAAGTTAAAGGAGTTACTCTCAATCAAAGCTCCTTAAACATTGTAGGTGAATAACATTAAATTTTTTTTATTAGAGATTAAGCAAATATGATTTAGTAAAGGAGGTATTTATAAAAATATTAGAATATTGGTCTTTTAAAGGCCTTTTAATATGGGTCATAACCCTTAACAAATTTTGGAACCAAGATACAAAACCTATCAAATATGAATATGCATGCATGGATTAGGAAACATTTTCATATGTTATTTAAATCGAATAAAAATCTAAATATGCTTCTCACATAAAGGAAATGATATTATAATGTTGGAGATGATTATGACATGAATAAGGACACGTAAATTAGAAAGATACAACTTGAGGGATTCGACTAAAATGCAAACAAAAATATCAATCCTATAGTAAAAATTATTCAATATAAACTCATTGACACACATCAAAATCAACCATAAAAAAATCATTCAAGATATGTTTAGGGTTTGAAATTGACCTTTAAAGAAAGGGAAGATGTACATCTATCATGTAGTACTCAAGTTCCACTAGTAATGTTTTATGAATAAAGTTGTATACCTCAGTTCTATCTAGACAATGACCTCTATGGATTCATCTACTTGAAAATGAGATCTAGTGACATGAAGGTCCCTTGTATGCTATTTAAAAATCATCTCTTTCCATTTTAATTTTAGTTGGTTTCCCCTCATTAGTGTTTATACACAACAATATTATGATTCGTGTATGTATTACCACAACAAATGGACAACTTATTCAAATCCAAGATATTCACATCATGCATAAATGAATCACCTTATCATCCCTAATCGACACCTAAGAATAACAACCTTTAAGGGTTTATTTACATTAGGAATCATTAAAGGATAACTAGTTGAAAAAGTTTGATGCAATTTAAAAGAAGACTTTTAATTTTCAAAAATCGAATTAAAAGTTGAAGTTGCTACTCCCAATCAACATTCAAAGTATGACTTATTAAAGTTCATTTTCCTTAAACATTATAGGTGAATAACATTGAATTTTTTTATTGAAGATTAAGCGAACATGATTTATTAAAGGAGATATTTATGAAAACACTAGAATATCAACCTTATAAAGGCCTTTTAATATAGGCCAAAACTTTTAACGGATTTTGTAACCAAGATATAAAATTCATCGGATATGAATATCAATGCATGAATGAGGAAACATTTTCATATTTTATTTGAATCAAAAGTTTAGAGTTCGACTCTTTACAAAAGTTTTAGATTTTCTTCTAAGCTTTCCAACTTATATAAGTTTTTTTTTTTTTTTACTTTTGTAACTTCAAATAGAGGCTAAAATCAAAACAAGGTTTAAGTTATAGTGAACTTTTAGATAAATTCTAAATTCTTTGTTTCAATTATGCTTTGAGCTTCAAAATGGTGACTCTTCATAAAGTTTTAGGACTATTTCTTATATTTCCATCAAGATAAATAATGTTGGGAAATCGGGGTGTGTATCTTTAGTTATGACCATAAAATCAAGTAATGTTCTGGTTTGGATAAAGTTTTCAAGGTTGTTTTATGAGGGTTGCAGTTGGATTTTTCTAAGCTATATGATGATGTTTAAAGGCTGGTTTCAAGGTTGGAAAATGGAGGGGGAGTTAGAAAAATAGAGGAAGTGGTGTTAGAAAATGAGAAAAAGGGAGATGGGTTGTCACCTTGGTAAGAGTGGAGAGCTGGTTGTTTTCACTTCTTTTTTTTTTTATGGCTAAAATTTTTCTCTTTAATTTAAGCACTTCTTCTTCTTCTTCTTTTTTTTAAAAAAAAAACATTATTTCTCTCTTCATCTCTTTATGGCTAGGGTTTTTAGTGGAAGATGTGGTTAGAGATTTTATATAGGAGAGATAAGGTTAGGTTTTTTGTGTGGTGGCTTTCCCCTCCTTTCTCTACAATTCACTCATTTATTGATAACCCATAAATTTTATCATCTTCTCTTTAGTTACTTGAACCCCAAGTAAATCAATTTTGTTGGGGTCTCTTATTTCTCTTGCTTTACACTTTATCCCACTTGATTTTTTTTTTCATTTTATTTTTTTAATACTTGGTCCTCAAGCAACTTATTTTATCTTGATCCTTCATTTTTCTTGATTTGCACTTTACCTCTTTGTCCATGTTGCTTCCTATTTTGATTTTTGATTTTCTCATTTTTTTTCTTCAAAAAACAATATTAACATCAATTTGATAAGAAAAGTAACTAAGAAATACAAAATGAACATGAATGTGTCAGAAACATATTTATTTGAATTTAAAAAAAAACATTAACAAAAGAAAAATAATTGAAAATAATAGAAAGGCATGGGAATAACTAAATGCATTAAGAACATTTTTTTAATGTTTTTTTTTTATTTTTCTTGGATTTCTTGCAGATGTTTTTGAAAAAGTGGGTGAAAAATCAAGTTATGACAATACCAATGCCAATATTGAAGGTGTGAATGGACTGACTATTGAAGACATAGCTTATGACGAGAATATGGTGACATATTGGCCTTTGAATCCCTTAAGTAAGCAAAGTAAGTTGTGATCAGCTAAGATGATAAAATAGACACCTAATGTATGTCATCAAATCGTAAATGTTTGGTGGGAAAAGTTGACATAAAGATGGAATGAGTGTTATGTGATCAAACCATTTTTGTTATTAAGCTTTGTGAGCAAGGTCATTAAAACCTTGTGTTTCTAGGATTTATTTTTCATATGTTTTGGAACTACTTTACGTTTTACAATGATATGGTTTTTTTTTTTAATTGTTATTCTGAAATCAAGAGATTTTTATGAAATTCATTGGTCAAATTTTAAGACATGTAATGCAAATGCAAGTCTTACTCATCTCTCTTTTTTAATCCTAAAATGTAATTTATTCCTCATAAGTCTCAAAAGGGTGAATTATTGCTTTGAACCTTCTTTTTTTTCTTGTAATACCTTTTATAAATTTTGAAGAGAAAATTCTTGCTTAAAACATACCCAAGATAAAAAAAAAAAAATTCAAATGATTTGATAGGTTTGTCTTGGTATCATGTTCATACTATCGAATTGAATTATCAATTCAAAACTTTCACTTTGGCCTTTAGCATGGCTGGAAAAGTGACTCAGCCTAATTTTACTCGTGTAAAAGCTGACAAACTTTCATGTTATATATAGATGAAAAAGCTCATCAGCCTATTTTAAGGAAATGAGGTTAAAAAATTATTTTTTTTTAGCAAATAAATAGTATATGTTCAAGTTATGATCCACCACTTCATTTCTAAGGTTAACCTCATGGTTTTCCTAATTAACAATGATTTCAAATAAGACTAATATTTATCAATATGAGCATATTTAGGTTTGAGATGAAGAAATGACATCTTTGTTATGTCTTTCTCATAAAAAAAATATATTCGTTACAGTCCCATTTTAAGCCTTAAATATGTTTTGAATAATAACTCAGACTAGGATCGCCCTTTACATCGTAGGCATGTTTTGGAAATTCTCCAAATAGAAGAAAAATGAAAAAAGGATAAATACGATACATAAAAGAGCTAACAAAAAAAAAAGCTCTTTATATAGTGTCTGTAATGATGGCATAAAGTCCAAAATTAAAGACCAAATGTCAACATCAAATAATGAGATATAATTTGAAGAATTAAGATAAGATCAATCATTAAAATATCAAAATCAAAGCAACATGCCTGAAAGGTTTTCATGGATGAATAAGTGATCTTATATATATATATATATATATATATATATATATATATATATATATATATATATATATATCACTATTTTATAGACCTAAACCTTAGTCTACATAACATGCTTTTAAAAGCTATTTCTTATAGGTGTTAACTTTTAAAAAGAGAAAAAAAAAAGATATATTTTTTTAAAAAAGAACCATACTAGATTGTTTACTGCATATCATTTTTTAAGATACTAAGTCACACATTTTCACCAATGAATAAGCATCAATATAATGTGAAGTAAGACATCTTTCTTTTTTGAAAGTTAAAACTCTCTTTTAGGATCTAACATTTTTTTTTCTAAAATATCCCTCAATTTGTTAAAGAACCCATTTTAGCCATTTATAGCCAAACTTTGAGGATAACAATTGTCTTCTCAATGACACTTAACACCTATTTTGTCATATGCCAACAAATATCTAAAATCACATCTTAGAAATTGAATGTTATCTCTCTAGCTTTTGATTGAGAAATTATTTTTTCCACTCGGTAAAAACACTTTCAAGTTTATATCTCAATGATCTATTTTCATTGATTAGACCTATACAAATACAATCATTAAGATTTGGTCTCATAACAAAAAAAAAAAAATACAAACTTCATCAAATAAGATGTTTTACAATAAAATTTTCTCGTTTAACGAAGTTTGTAAAGTTTTTAATAAAAATAATAACGACGATGATGATGATGCATACGTGTATCTTGATGACTACTATAAAAGATGAACATAGTTAGATCAGCTGAGGACAATTCTATTTGTTTGGATACGTGATGACAATGACAATAACTATTGATTTGGAGAACTCCATCATAAATTATGAGTGGTAGAGAAAACAATTTCTTCATGATGAAAAAGTGAGCAAAGATGAGCAAATATCTTTATGTTGCACCAGGGTTCAATCCTAGGGGGAAATAAAGCTTTAGATACAAAATCACTATCTGATGCAACTTCAAGTATAAAGGTCTCGGAACTGGATCGCTTGCTTATAAATTCAATTCAATCAAATAAATAAGTCTTAAATAATGGTCAATTATGTGATATGAAACAAACATTTAAGATGACGCGAAGAAGTTCACACAATTCATTGAGGACATTTATTTTATGTTGAGGCTGGTCACCTAACAGTTTTAACTTATTTAAATTTCATAAGAAGGTTGGTCGCTTCACAATTATTAGGTGAAAAAAACAATTAAAAACATGAATAACTATTCTGAAAAAAGGTGAATAAAACAACTTAAAAAATAAAAGAGTGGGTATTAATTAAAATTTAAATTAAAAAATTAATACGAAGTCAGAAGAATAAAAAAAATCAAAGAGTGCATTAATTAAATTTAAAATATAAAATATATCAAAACTTAGGAAAAAAATATGTCAAGCCTATGTGCCTAAGCCTGCATACCTCGCTGATGTTATTTTTTATTTGTTTTTTGATGAAATGGACAACACATTATTTGATCTAGTTTTTCTTTTTCTTTTTTCTTCTCTATGGATGTTAGGTTGACTGTTGTGGTAAATGACATATTGTCCTCTACAATAGTTTTGGTCACCTTTGATGACCAAAAATTCATGGTCTAAGTTTTTTGGACCTTAAAAACTCATTTTCAACTATTTTTTTCACCTTAAAACAACTATAAAACACCATAGAAATTTTAACAAATTCATTTTCAACCCCAAAAAAGGCTTTAATTACTCTAAAATGAAAATTAAAGGAATTAAAAAACTTTAACGATCCTCATCTATTTTTTTGGTATGGCTAAAAGGCAACAACACCTCCATTAAACACCTTTTTTTTTAAAAAAAAAAAACCTATTAATACTAAGATCAACTTTTTTGTGGCCAAAATGTCTACATTTAATTACCTTCTCTCCTTAATATTTTCTTACAACTCTCTCTCTCATCTCTCAACATCTAGAGCTTGAATCATAAAAAATAAAGTTTTGGATTAAAATGTGAATTGCTAAAGTAATTATGACCAAATAATATATAAACTTTACTATAGGGAGAAAATTTAAGTTTCGCATGTCATTATTCAAATGGGTCTTTTTTTTCAACTTGGTCTTTTATCTTTCAATTTTGATTTTTAATTACAATGGAATATATAAATTGTGTATATGAGAAAATAAAAACAAAAACATATCTCAACATATAAACCATACTAATATAATTTAGAATAATAAAATTGTTATTATAAAAATTTAATGACTAAAATGAAAAAAATAATTATAAGAAAATAGAAATTAAAAAATATATAAATCATGCTAATATAATTTAGAATGATAGAATTGCATCAAAAAAAGTTTGACCAATTAAAATGAAAAAAAAAGTTCACATTAACAACAAAACCCATTGTGTTTAGTATATTTAGTAATAAAGTAATAATATTAATAGCAATAGAAATATGATTTATTGGAAAGGAAATATCAATATTTTTAATGGCCAATATATTTCAAATTTTATTTCATTTATTATTAGGATATTTTGAGAGAATTGATGTATTTTGCAACCTATTATATAAATATTTCTATAGATTTATAAAATAGTTTTATTTTTTGTTATTAATTGAGGAAAATAATTATTAAACATTTAAACATTCCTCCTGCCATGCCAACCTAATATCTGCACCCACACGAAGGCGGACGCGCTATCAATTCTGGCAAACACTACACAAACTTGCCCTTGCCCTTTTTCTTCTGTTACAACTAATTTTTTTTTTCCGGCCTTATCTCAGTCATTGCTCTCTCTTGTTTGAAGAGATTCTTGAGAATTCGAATCTATTTTCATATTCTATCTATATATATATATATGTACTTTGCATTTAGATTTTATGTTTTAAGCTTTCATAAATAACATGGGTCTAATCGATTTCCCCTTTTATATTCATGGCCTGTTTTCTATCCTTCTTTCTTTTTCATTTCTATAAAGAAAACAATTTCATACAGTATTTCTTTTAATTATCATAACAAATAACCCACATGTCTTTATTCTCTTAGATTACGAACTGGATTTGATAGATAGATAGATAGATAGATAGATAGATAGATTCGGTGGGATTAGGAGTAGGTGACAAAGTAAAAATTCCTTACTTGGGTATGGGTATTGGGTGACCCACCCGGCACATTCCTTCTTTCTGGGTTTTTAGGATTATTATCATATTTGATTTATCTTTTGAAATGTCTGGTGGGACACCAGTTGGCGGCGGTGGATACATCAGGCAGAGACATAGCCAAGGGTATGCCTCAAGTGGTGATGATCTTGAGGATGATGCTTGTTCAAGAGCACAGCCTTTTTCGCCCCCGAATCAGCGAGTTAGGCCTTGGCTTGAGATTGTCGAAAATGTAATTTGGATTGCTTCTGCAATTTTCATCATCTACTTCGGCGACAGACGCTCCAATTTGATTTATCTTTTGTGGCATGACGAACGGATTAGAAGGTAATCAAATTCATTTTCTGTAATCTTCTTCTTCTACTACTATTATCCTTCATTTGTTTGTCTAATATGTTTTGCACTTCTTAGATGCTTATTCAATGTCATCTGCTTAAATCCCGATTCTTGAGGGGGAAAACTATCAATATTGGAAGCGTTCTTGGTCATCTGTATTGCATTTCTTAATATTTCTAAAGAGGCTTCCACATGGTTTAAGCTAGGCAGCATTTAGATGTTTATTCAATCTCTTTCTCTTTCAACGTGTTGTCTTGGTCTATTTCAAGATGAAAATGTTGAAAAACTTGATTCAGATTTCTCAAGTGTATGAGGATATTCATGCATTGGAAAAGGTTGAAGCATGGCAGGATATCCTCGCAGATATAAAAACGAGCCTTGTAAAGTAGTGCTTCTGGGGGTGTGTTTGGGGTTTATTTTCTCACATAATGGGGAGACATTCATACGAAGTTAGATATTTCAGATGTGTATGTTAGGTATCAGAATCATCTTATACTTGAACTTGGAGATAAGGCTCTAATGTGATAAATCATTGCATGTCCTTTTCTTTTTCTTTTTCTTTTTTTGAGAATTTGCACTAGAAACTTGTGCAACTAGGCTTGCTAGAGTGCTTCACTCTTTTGGTTATTTTTTCTAGTCCGTTGAGTCCAGAATTAAGAAGGGAAGAAAATGATATTGTAAGACATGTATGGCAGTAATGGCTTCATTTGAATTTAATTGTATCCTCATTCAATGGGGTGTAGTACCACTTGTATTAAAAGAATAGTCAATAGCAGATGTTTAAAACCTATAGCAAGATCACAAAACTAAGAGAACAAAATTAGAGAATGAACTCTCTTCAAGTAAATCTCAGCTCTATTCTGATATCAACATTCAGTGTCTTTGAATGTCCAGGCATAGTAGCCAAACCAAATAAAACGTGAAAACCTATTAATTAGTCTTAATTTTTACGGGAAACTAAAATAAACTAAATTCTTATATGACTACTAATTAATAAGTACTTCTATTCTTAAATAATCATTTAAAGTTAAGGTTCCTAAATAATCAAATCTTAATTTTCACTGCTATCCTTCTCCATGTCCCATTCGTTCATCGTTTGATGGAAAATCTCAATCTCTAGTTTTGAAGTGTCATAGCAGTAAGAACTCCATAATCTCGCATGCACTTCATTTCCCGAAGTAAAACTCTTGCACTTGATTCCTTTCTTTCGTGTTTAATGGTCACAATAATTTTAGCAATAAGATAGTCTTTTCAGCTACAATATTGAATTTAAGAGGAATAATGAACTAAATGTGATCGGCCTTTTTTCTTTGAAAACTTCAATGATAGAATCTTCAATTTATTTATTTTTTCTTTTGCACAAGATCCTTTGCTTGAAATTCTTCATCCTTGCAATTATGCCCATCTCGTATCTTCACAATTTCTATTTCCTTTAACAAGTTTTCTTTGATGCCGTCTTCATTGCATTCATCATCTTGTTCTACAATGTCCACTAGTATCCCTAAACTCAATCAGGTTGTGGAAGTGAAGTGATTTAGGGATAGGATTATCTTCATGAAGCTAGTAATAGGGAAGGAGAGGATCCATGTCATCAATGCCTATGCGCACAACTAGGACTGGATGCATATGCTTTGCTTTAAGGGATCTGTAATGAAGAAAAGATTTTCCTTGGGGAAGACTTGAATGGACATGTGAGTAGCAACAATTACTGATTTAAAAGGGGTGTGTGAAGGATATGGGTATGGTAGTAGAAATGGGGATGGTTAGGTTATACTAGAGCTTGCTTTGTCCTATGATTTGGTATTATCTAACATCTATTTGAAAAGAGGGAACCACATTTCACTACTTTTAAAAAGGGGGTAATTGTACCCAAACAGACTTCTTCCTCACAATAAAGGGGCACAAAACTATATGTAAGAATTCCAAATTCATCCCTGTGGAAGCCATAGCCTCTCAACTTAGGCTGGCACTTTTAGATGTGATGAGAAAGGATGGAGTGGGAAAGGATTAGAGAAACATGCTTCCAAGGGTTTGGTGGTGATGCATGAAGGGTGCAAACCAAGTAGATTTTAAGAAAAACTATTGGGAGTGGAGGTTTGGAACCTAGATGCTAACACAGATACTGTATGGGAACCTAGATGCTGACACAGATACTGTATGGGGAGAGATGACTAGGTTCTTCAAGAAAAGTGGCAGTAGAGATCCTGGGTGAATCCAATGGTCAAAAGGCCATGCCCAATCGAACCACCATGATTTTACACGTTGATACCAAACTAGTGGAGAACCACCAATAAGATCATGAAACTAGAGAACCAATTCTCATCTCAATTTTGTTCTAATAGCAATATTAAATGTTTATTAAATCTCTAGGTAATATTCTTTATTTACATGCACCAAATACAATAGGATCTCCATATTTTTTAAAATCTAGAATAATCATCCAACATAAACTCCCTCAATAATAAAGGGTAAATCACCTCAATCACCCTTTAGTTTGATGGCAACAACATTTAGCATCTCCATATTTCGTAAACCACTGTGTATCCATATTGGAATGACAGGACACTTAACACCCTATGCTTTCACATTTACACATTGCAATTGATGTCAATCTCTGTCCAAAAAACACATATTACAAAAATGCCACTAATCACATGCTTAAGAGTATTCTCTCTTACATTTAAACATTAGACAAAATGACAAGTGGCCTCTCCATTCCTAATTAATTTTGCATCAAAGACTTGCCACCTGAGTGAGAAGTACTCAACAAGAATGGTTTGATAGCCTCTACAGTACACAGAACCAACATATCACCTCACCATCCCCTCTGCTCCTTCCTCCACTGCAATACACCAGCCACCTCTACTGTATCTTCCACCATCACAAAACAGCAGCTACACAGCATTTAAGCAAGAAAATAGTCCTAAATACAAGATCAAAACCCAAAAGCTTAAGAAATGGAGAGATCTGATCTGATCTCTAGTAAAGAAGATAGGCCAAATCTGTTGAGGAGAATGAAAAGAGAGGACAAAAGAAAGAGAGAGTGAGGGGTTAGGGAAAGCTGGAAATGATGAGAAATCAAAGAAAAAGACAACTTTTTGCAGATTGGAAAGAAATCAGTTTGGAAGTTATCTTTATATGGGGTTACTTTGGTCATTTTGCTTTAAACTTATCAGAATCAGTTACCCTTCTAATGAGGCTGTGAATTGTAATTATAAAACATAGGATGCAAATCAAACTACAGGATGATTGGGGTGATTTATCTGATGATTAAATATAATTCCCGTTGTTGGCTTTCATCATTTCCCATCAAGATGTTGTGTGTTGAACTTTCATACATAGCATAACAAATTAATACCTGAATGATAAGATCAGTAATCTTGTATGAAATGGAGTGACCATATGCTGAAAATTCCTAAATTCAGTCATGGAAAGAATTTATTTATTGACAATGCTTGTGGTAAGAGAATGTTATTGGATAGAGTCAAATAAAGGGAAATATGTTTTTAGTTGACTCTCATGGGTTTAGACTATGGCTGTTTTGTGGATGTCAACCAGGTTCAGTTTCGCCAATAAACAATAGAATGAATCTGCTTAATATGGAGAAGCTTCACTAGCTTTATGTACTGCTACAGAGAATTCAATTGGCATGAAATAATAATTTGTTGAGGATCAGTTCTTGTGTGTGGAATGTGAACTGAACTTCTTGGAGTAAACCTGGAAACAGCCTTCAGATTATTAGGTTTTCAAATGAGTTTTCTTATAACTTTGTTGTATGTACCACTATGGGTTAATGTCACAGAAGCCACTAGTTTTAAACTTTTTTTTTTTATATCTGCTTTGTGAATTTGTTCTAAGGGGGGTTATGGCACAATTCACTTAGTGACAGTGGCGGTCCTATTTCCTTTTGAATATGAATGAATTTTAACTATATTCACCGCCTACCTGCACCCAAGGTTTTTGCCTATTCTTCAGGGAAAAATGGTGCAGCAAACACTAAGAACAAACCAGCAGCAATAAAAATATATTTTAGATGAAAGCTTGACACCGAAATTTCTCAAGAAAAAATAGTGAAAGCAAACAATAGTTTAGAACTTCAATGGCTCTCAAACTCTCCACTAACTGATTACTCTCCTTCATAGGCTCTTTTATACCGAAATAAAGGAAATAGGAAAATAGTTATTTTTGATATTGAGTACTAAATAAATCTAAACATAGAATTCTAAGAAAATAAATTTAATAAATAAAATACATATTCTTCTTATTATGATTTTCTGCTTGCATGTGTGTAGAACACTCAATTCCTATGGATATATGTATTGCTGCCTCTGTATGGAACTTATTTGCCTACCAGCTGATCTTTCTTAAGAACCAGCCTTAACTTTGTCTGCGCTTGGTATTTTTAGAGGCCAGTTTAATTGCATTCTCACAGTAACTTACAAATATGTGATGGAATCTGATCATTTTAGTAACCAAAGACTAATTCAACATGTGGATAATGCATGTGACTAAAAAGATCTCTGTATTTGCAGCTAAGTGACTGCGTATTTTTCAAATTCAACATATGGATAATGCGTGTGACTAAAAAGATCTCTGTTTTGCAGTGAAGTGACTGCAACTTTTTTTTTTTTCCCTTGTATATTATATTGCAAAATATTAGCTACCCATATTATTCAATTTCTCTGGTGTCTAATCTTTGAAGAAATTCCCATGCAGATTGCCTTTATACCTTGGGATGGTGGGTGTTGGTTTGAACATTCTTATCTTCTTATATACAATTATGTTTGCCTGGAGTGTCAGGAGGTTCGATGAAAAATGGGAGCTCTCAAGTATATCCACTCTGCCATTAGTTACCCTGTTGGGGCTTGTCTCCTTTTGCTTGTAAGAGTAACTATTGTGCATTTCAGTTTTTCAATTAACTGAGTTCTATCACTTACGTTTAGACCACTTATTCTGTTTCTGAACTCACTTAGGTTTTCCTTTTCTTTGTGGCCAATTTGGAGTTTTTTGACCCTTCCTCTTCTGGTACATCTTAGATTGTTCATTTTTTTCTCTTCCTGCTTATGGATGTACACAATAATTTACATGTGGAGACTGCCTGATCACTCTTGTGTTATTGCAGTTCACACTGTTTATGGCTTGTATGGTTATCTTTCCCAACATTATGATTGGAACATTCAGGACACAAAATGATGCATTCCGCATAGATTAAGTTTTCAGAGTTTCAAGAAAGGAGATATTGATTTGGATGAAGATTCTCTTACTCACACATTGTGGTTGCATTGGCTATGGACTGAGGCCCCGATGCGATGAATCTCCCGCACAGTTTTGCCTCAATGGTGCGCGCTGCCAGAATCGATTGTCTTTTAATCAGCCAGTTTCATATTCAATGTGATCCTTACCTTATGATAACTAGAACTGATTGTCTTTTAACCATCAATCATGAGTTCAGAGATGTGGATCCATTTGGTAATGTGCCATAGATGTGCTAATCTGCAGTCATATGATGTTAGCCTTCAGTACCTCCATCTTCGGAATGGGAGAGGGCATGGTTCTGTTATTGTAGTCAAAGTGATAATTTGAATTCCCATACTCTCAGTTCTTGTTTCACCTTCCTTCAGTACCTCCATCAACTTTTTCAAGGTTTTCATACATGTTTTTCATCTGAATTGCACGCCTCTTCTTCTACAAGAAAAGATGTTATTTTTGTAGGAAATTCAGCATTTTTTGTGAAGTGATTCTAACAAAAGATCTTGTTTGAGAAGAAGATTCAAAGAATATTTTTGTTGTAAAATTGACAAGGTTTGTTCTAACTTGTTTAATCTTGTCATGGGCTTTTGGATGTATTTGCACGGGCAGTATTATGGTATTTCTATATTGCAAAACTAAAGAGATCGGCATAACACTCATGTTTTATTTCCATAATTTCTCAAAACTTTATTTTGTTTTAAAAAAAAAAACCATTTTTCATATATAAAAAAACTGATGAGGAGACAGGGAAGTGAGAACCGATATAGATTGTGCACAAAAAAATCCTGCATTAGTTACGGAAGATCTAAGCACAAGACCCAATCAAAAAAATATCTCAAGAACTATTCATTATAATATGCTTAAAAGACAGGAGAATCTTGTATTCTTCTTTTGTTCATGCAGATATTATTCGAAGTATTTCTAGGGCTGAATATTTGCGTTTGAAATTGTATTTTATAATTTTTTAAATTTTTTTATTTTTAAATTGTTTTAATATATTGATGTTAAAAATTAATTTTTAAAAAATAAAAAATATATTATTTTCATATATTTACGAGCAAAAAATAATTTAAAAAATAATTATTACTGCACTATCAAATAGTATAAGAAAACATTCCAATCTTTCCATCAAACATTACAAAAAGTAGGTGGAAAATATCTTAAAGAATATATTTTGAAATATTTTTGGAGAATAAAAAAGCTTCATACCAATTTATCTCTTAACCTTATTTGAAAGAATTTAGAAGAGACTTTTTTCTTTTCCTCTTTCTTTTTTTTTCCTTCTCTTTTCCTTACTTCCTTTTCTTGTCTTTTTTTTATTTTTCTTTCCTCCCCTTTCACCATCACCTATAACCACCCTACAAACGCAAAACACTACTTCTACACCTCCAGATCAAACTAAATCACCAGATAATCGAATCAGACCCTTCTCCATCAAGTCAAAATCATTGCTCTACAATCAAAGCTCCAATCACTATAGAAATCACAATTTAATCTAAATCACAACAATATTAAAATAGAAAAAAAAAGCAGCCGTATGTTATCATTTGTCGGAGTAGCTCTTCTAAAAGAAGAGAAAGCTAAGTCAATTTGACATTTGATTTTCCATCATTGGCTAATAGTGAAAAATATTGTCCTCGTCAATAGTTAGATTAGATTAGGAATCCATGCACTATCGCACGCATCGCCTTATCTTCACACACCACTACTATTTTTGATTTAGTTTTCATAATTTTTCAAGTATGCTTTCATCTCTTTTACAATAGTTTCATATTAGATTTTTGTTTTCTAGTGATTTTTTTGAGATTTTTTAGAAGTCATGAGATGTGGTTCAACTATAAAGCCTTTGAGGATTGATACAGGCTCAAGTTTTTTATATGAAATAAAGCAATCTTTTTATCTCAAGCTTTTTACATATCATGTTGTTTTTTTTAAGTTTTTATTATATTCAACATTATGCTTATATTCTTGTTATTGTTGTTGTATTCTTATTCATTATGTAATTCGATTGTTACTCGTTCAAGGTTGTTTATTCTTTGATATATTTAATCCATGTTTGTATGTTATCTCCTTGTTGTTTGTTATGCTTGTAAGAGTATATCTCTATTTAGAATAGATAACCATCAAATGTGAGTTTTCAATGATGATAATTGTTGTTCTTACCTACTTGTATGGTTATAAAGTTGTGTTTGAGGGACTCTGATATGATTCTAAAACTTACTCCACTTTGATAATTAGGATCCTATGTGATATTTGCACTACTTGATACTTATTTACCTCTTAACTACTTATATTTACTTTGAATCGGTTTTTTAGACTACTATAATCCTATTCATGAGGTTTCACTCACTTGTTTAATCATTGAATTCTTATAGGTCACTTTACATTCATGACGAGGATAAATGCATAAAAGATCTTTTATCATATGTTTGTTATGTGTCCTTATTTTTTATATATATATTTTTGTATAGGAAAACAAAGGATTTAAGATTCTTTAATTTATATTACAAATCATTAATTTTAAGGGTTTAAATTTGCTCAACTTCGACACCTATGAGATATTATAGAGGTGATTAAGTTAAATCATGAATAAGGATTGAATATGACTCTGTCATAAATACGATTAAGTTAAAACTTTAAGTGATGATTTTAACTAAGAAATAGGATTAAGAATGAGAAAATTATTATAAGTATGATGACCGTAATTCATTGTGTAAGAAATAAAAGGAAAGAGTTCATAAATTATTAAGAAGAATGTATCATGTTGAAAATTTAACATAGATTCAATATGCTCATAAATGAGAATAAAGATGTTAAATATTTCTTATATCTTTATTGAATATCAGTAGCTATGTTGATACATGCATTTGTTATAATTATTTCATGGTATTTTATGTTTTCATGTATCTTTCTGAAAAAAGAACCTTGTCGCAAAATGTTATCGAGCTACTTAGTTTTCCATGGTAGAAAGGTCCTTGTAAAGTCTAATAATATTTTGAAATCAAATTATTGTTTGTAATTAAGGAGAACTAATGAATGGACCAAAGAAAATTTTGTACTAATTTGAATTATTCTTTTAGAATTTGGCAGGGACATTGAAAATAGAACCTGCAGTAAAAGGAACACACTCCGTAAGAGGTCCATGTATGTGTTTATCATGCATGGACCTCTTATGTGGTGTGTAATAAGGTGTGTTATGGAAATGTATGTATGATGTGAAAGCTAAATTGGTTGTAACGGTGAAGACTATGATTGTAAATGAAGTATGTTATGGAAATGTGTATATCATGCAAAAATAAGTCAACTGCAAACTAGGGACTATGCTGTGAAAATTAAGCTAGCTGCAATGATAGGGGTTAGGATATGGAAACTAAGTCAGCCGTAATGGTGGGGGCTAAAGAGAGTCTTAAGACACTATCTATAATTATTGAAATGGATCAATGAATGTTTCATTAATAAAATATTACTTTACATATGAAAGTGGTGGTATAATATAATGAAATGATAAAGGGATTATCATTTGATAAAAAAAAAATGAAATAAATTGGAAACATGGTATAGATTAAATATGCTTATGAAAAGACCCTTAATATTGTGTTATTTTTAGAGTTTGATAAAACTATTAGTTAAAATGGATACTCATGTAATTATTCTATATTCTATGTTTCTAAGTATTTTATTGGTATATCTCATCCATCATCTTTACATTGATATCATACTGAAGAGTTCTCTCAGTTATTTCATTCTATGTAGAATTTTATAAACTAGTTAATGTTATGTAAATAAACTTACCATATGTATTTAAGCTAGTAATACCAAATGGTTGTAAGAAAAACAAAAAGTTAGGTCAACTTTTCTTGTTTTAGGATATATATATATATATTAAAGGAAATGTTATAATCTTGTTATTTTATGTGTGTGTTGTGTGTAATCATATTTTTTATGAAATTGATGGATAGTGAACCTGGCGCTACCTTAGTGTAAATTGTGACTTGGGCCATTTTAGGTAGGGCTTCCGTATAGGGAAAACTCTACCAAATTCTTTTAAAAAAGAGTCCATTTTACAACAATAAAATTATTGGAAAGATAAAATTACTTTATAAGATTTTGACCTATTACACCTAGCATATCATTGTAATTAGATGACCATAGATATATCTAACTAATTTCCTGGAGCTATTGAAGGAAATTAGGTGTTCAAGTCCTTGCGAGCAACACAATTGTATCTTTTTTTGTCGTTGTTTCTTTGTCTTTAATTAAAAAATAATATTCTTATCAAAATTCTTACATTTATAAATTACATAATATTTATATAATTATATAAGAGACCTTGGGTTATATTCAAGGGGAATTGGATGAGAAAATAATTTTACAATAAAAAAATAGAAAAAAGACAGGACAAATACGTCCTATTTAATATTATAACCATTCAACAATAAAAAAAAAACAATCAAATTGGCATTTAGATGTCCATAATCATAAATCATGTATAAAAACACATTAATATACATACCTACATATATTTCACGCTTTAGTTCTAATTATTGGCTTTACGTGTAATTTTAAAATAATATTTATAACATTTAAAAATATTAAATCAAACTCAATTTGAATTTTTTTTCAAAATTTATAAAATTTTATATAATATATATTTTATTCAAAAACTATTTTTTCAAGATTTAATAAGAAAACTAATCATATTAAAATCCTTATAAACATCCTAAACTATCAATTAAATAAAATTTTCCGACTTAAAAACTCTCTTTATTTTAAAATATTTTTTTTCTAAAATAATCCAATTAGAATATTTAAAAAATCAATTGTTTAAATACTTTAATTCAGTCCTAATCTAATTAGAAAAAATAATTCTAAAATTAATTTAATTTAGGGTTTCAATTTTGATATAAAGTCAGTATTATATATGTATAGGGATAAAATCACAATTATGTCTAAAAGTATCCTATTGTAATAGTGTACTAGCATCATGAGGAGAATAGTAAATCTACCTTTTATTTTTGGTATTAAGCACACTACCCATCATCGGTAGCATTGGTAGCAGCAACAATCAAGACTACTGTTGTGTAATCACTAGTGCGAGGCAGTAGCCTCGCCAATGGTTACCAACAGTTTTAGGCATTACTATGTCGGGGCAAAAACCTCTCCCTTGGCTATTTTGGACAACGCCAATGACAATTTATTTCTGCATGCATCATAACCAGGCCCACCAACAACATTGGCAGTGGCGCTAGTGGCATTAGCGGCCACCCCTACCATTTTTTATTTTGTTCTGTAAATTTTGGCTAGATCTAGAAAAATCCAGCTAGATATGATCATACTAGTAACAGGAAACCTTTTATTTAAAAAAAATGAGAAAAATTATTTTTGTTAGGAAAAATAATTTTGAACATAAAATTAATTCACAAGTAATGCCTATAACGATCAAAACATGCAATCAATAAACCCTGATTCTCTAACAATGTTTCACTACAATTTTTTGAGTTTCCTAAAACTCTTAGACACATCATAAAATGTAAATTTAATACTTTTTTAGGAGTCCTATTGAATCTGCTAATCAATCTAAAGTTGTATTTTCAGTGTAATTCAATCATTTTTTCAAAAATTACAAACATTTCATGATTTTAGTACTTTTGCATATTTTATTTAGGGTCAAGCTTTCATAAACAAAAAAAAATAAACAAAAAGAAAAGTAAAAAAAAACAACTGAAAAAAAAAGGAAAAAAACATCTTTTCCCTTCCTATTTTATTATCTAAATACATTTTCGCATGTTTTTTGCAGAATATTTGAAATATTGAAATCCATACCATTGTGTGGCAACCCTAGGGGTATGAAGACGCTGAGGAATTATTTTTCAAGATAGAATAAGGTTGAGAATCAATACCCAATGATAGGGTTGAGAGAATAATTTTTATTTTAGTTTATCTTATACTTAATGATTCAGTCTTGATTTGAAACTTTGTATGTGAATGTATATACCTGCTCATGCTAAATAAATGTCCAAAAACATTTTTCTAACATTTGACTTTAGTTTGAAAAATAAAACGGGTCTATTTTCATATAAAAAACAGGTTTATTTTTTGTTTGCCTTATTTATGTGTTGGTGTGTGTGTGTAGTGGTAATAAGTAAGCCCCTAGGCTACCATATTCCTATAACGTGGGTTATTTGTCTAATATTATGTATTAATCATATTTTTATCTAAGAATCAACCCAGGGATAGTAACATCTATGATAGAGTCTTATCCCTCAAAGTTGAAAAATAATGAAAGTTGAAAGATAATGAAAGTGGTCAATGTATGACTTTGCTTACAAAATAATATTGGTTTTTGGTTTTATATATGGATCTAACCTATAGGTTTGAAGGTATTCTAGACAATACCCTTTTTATCTATTTCTTTGTCTATCCAATCAACCATCATCTTACTAGCGGAGTCATATTTGACTTTTATTAAAAAAAAATATGTAATAAACAGTGTGTAAATATTCATTTGAACTCTAGTTTGTAAACATTATATAATGATTATGTATATAAATTTTCAAAGATATATGAATGCTCAATAGGTATTTTCAATATTTGAGATATATATCTTCTCATATCGCTAAGAGTAGACCTGGATTGGATCAATGCAACTCTACATTGACATGTTAAGAGAGAGAGAGTGTGATAGCCTATGAGACTATTTTAGACAGTCAAATTAAACAAGCCTAAACCTAATTGATCATCACCATCCTTCTAACATTCTTATTTTAAAAGTGAGGATTACACTATGTTGCTTAACATAGGTTCTAAATCACCGTCTTAGAATTAATTAGCTTTTATCTTTAAATAACAAGCATATATATATCTCATGTTAGGAAAACATATTGCATAGCACATAATCAATACTATTCACATTAAGATAATCATAGTGTGATTTATTTTAGATAAGATGTCTTAGGGTGGTTGTTAGCTTTCTATAGCATGACCAACCATAACCATATAACTATGAAAACTAGATAAATGTTTATAGTTATCTTAAAAATAGAAGGCAACTTCTTTTTTTTTTTTATCTTTTTTTAATTTGCCCTTATCCATTTTCACATCCAAAGTTCGCATATATTCTTATGCATAATTTTTTTTTAATTTATTTATGTGATACCGTGATAATTTGAAATCTTTTGATAGAATTTGATTGGACAAATAAAAAAATAAAATGACAAAGAAAGGAAGAAAAAAAGAAACAAACATGATTGCATGATTTAGTCAAACTAGCAATTAAAAGATTTTGATTTCAAAAGGAGTAAAGTAGATAGCATGTAGAGGACATGAAAAAATAAACATTGAGAATTGAAATAAGGTTTACCTAGATATGGTAGTTTTGCTTTTAATCTAAGTGACTTTGTTCTTAAATTGAAAATTTTTAATAATTAAGAATTCTATTTTTTGTTTATTAAGTTAGGAATTCATATTAATAATCCAAGATTTCTTCTTTCAATATATCATCTCTTCTTTACCATTGAATTATTTTGTTTTTGTTAAGAGATTATAATGGTCCGGCTTTATATGCTGATGTGTTTCCTCATGTTCATATAGTTATACCCATTTACATTATTTAATAAATATTTAGTCATTTCTTGTAGAAAATGCATAAGTATTGTTTATTAGGCTTATATTAATTTACTTGATAGAGATTAATGACGTAGAAAATTTAAAACTTGTGATTATTAATTGAAACACAACAAAAGTTTTCAATTGAAAGTGAGACAATACATAAACTTTAGGCGGGAAATTTCGAGTTTATCTAAAAATATTTCACAATCACTAAATAAAAAGAAAAAAACACTATTCCCATGCATAGTGATATGTGATGAGCATAGTTTTAAAACTCGGTCCGGCCCAGCAGGTCGACCCGGGACCCTGTTGATCCGGGACTGGAACCAGGACGAGTTTATGAAAAAATAGGGGTAGTTAAAAACCTAGTTGACCTAGTCAAAAAACTGGTTGCAACTTATTGACTATTTTTTTATTTTTTACCAAAATAACATCGTTTTGTTTTATAAAAAAAATAAGATTGAACCAGGTGACTTGATAACCCGGTTAAAACTCGTTACTTGGACCTTGAGCCGGGTCGATCACCAAACCGGATTTAAAAACACTAGGGATGAAGGGAACAATAACTAAATATTTCCTATCTTTTTTAGTTTTGTTAACTAGCCCTAAAGCCTATGCTTATCTACAAGCCAGATCAAAAGTCAATTGAGTGTTAAAAAAAAAAACATATGGGCATCATTAATTTCTTTCGTAGATTATGAAAAACTTGAAATGCAATTTTAAAACTCGACTTTTATGTTCAATGAAATTAATTGATCATTATATATGTTAATAAATGATAAAAAAAAATCATTAACAATAACTAAACTTTAAATTAAGATGCTAAACAATAAAAACATATAAAGAAATATGATTTTATGCCGCATTATGCTATTTAATATTTTGTTTTTAATTATGTGTTAATATGTTTTTAGAAAATAAAAAGAAAAGGAAAAATTGAACCGAGACAAAATAACTTGCTAGCTCGTTCCTTTGCTTTTTATTGATTTGAATTCGGCCATGACATAGTCCCTTACATGACTTAAGTTTCAAATCCGATCGAGTTAGTATTGGTTCAACGTGGCCCATTCAACCTAGTGTGCCCAAATGTGACTCAGTTTCCCAATTTAAAACCTAATTTAGCTCCAAAAAATTTTCAAGTTGCCACCATTTTATTTGTTCTTTTTTCTAAAAATGTTTGAAACAACATTGTTTTTTATTAACCCAGATTAACTCTTAAAACACGCCACATGGATCATGGTCATGATTGATTTAACAACTTTTTTAAGCATGTTTCTGATCTAATTATATAATAACAAAAGTAAACCGCAAAGAGAAGCAATTGCTTTAATTGCCAAGAAAAAAAATATTAAGTAGGGATGTATAAAAAGAATAGGCATGCACCTTGCCTTGTTCTTTTCTTTTTTCTTAGTTAAAGAAGATAAATGATATGTCATCCGTCTATTAAAAAAAAAATATTAAATGACATTTGTGTAAAACTCAAATTCCCATGACCTAAAAGGATTTTTATATAAGGAGAGGAGTTCCATCTAGATTTTTTTCCCTTATCTTGCCGGGAAAAGTATAATAGGGTTAACATGGTGTTTTGTTTTTCAACTTGATTGTATTTTTTGTTGTTACCAATTTTGAGATTATCAATTTTTATTTTTATTTTTTTACAAAAATAGATTGAAAAGTGGATTTTTCGGTTTAAACAATACCCAACCTGATTTTCTGACTACCTATTCGGTAGCTAGAAACTGGATTTTCAGATGAATTATCGTCTAGTATTTTACCCAACCACCGACTTTCTATCTCCTTCATCATTTTTCGAAGGCTCTCTCTCTCTTTTCAAACCAAGACCGAAAATAAACTAAATGAAGTTTTGTACTTATGTGCAAATTGCAAAAACAAAAAGGATCAAAATTGGACACAGGGTAATTTTGAAGGGAAAAAACATGAAAAACAGGGGGGAAACAATGATCGAATAAAACCCTTGTTTTAGACATAATTTTAAATTAGGCCGGTGTCTCCTCAAATAATTTCAAACAACAAAAATGCTTTTTTTTACAAAGTCAAGCATAAACAAATGTTAGGGGCATGTTATCACCACCCCGACCACTTTATATTAAGCCAATTAAAATAATTTATCAGGCCCAAATTCAAAGCATCAAACTATTTGAAGATAAAATTAAAAAAAGTTTATCGAGTAAAAAAAAAAACTAAAAGAGAAAAAAAAACATTATTGTGTTTAGAGTGTTATATGAGTATATGTACCATAAACATGCCATGCTTTTTATTGTTAATTTTTTATGTTTATATTTTTTTATTATGGATTTATAAAATAATTAATGTTATTTATTTGGAGAGTAATATTTTATTTTTGAGGATGTTAGCCCTAGTAGTGTTTGGTAATTATTTTAAAGTAGAAAAGACAAAGACAGATGAGATAAATAAGACAGTATAGAATAAAAGATGAAGAAAAAATTATTGATAAATTTATTTATTTAAAAAATATAATTATATATTATTTTTTAATTTTTAATTATATTAAATTAATAATATTATAATAATTATAGTTATAAAATCCAACCAGAGGCACATGTTAATTAGGATTCAAAACTTGTATTGATCTAAGGGCATGTTTGGAAGTGTGGTTACAGTTATTTTTTAAAGTATTTTTCGTGTTGAAATATATTAAAATGATTTTTTTATTTTTTAAAAATTATTTTTGAAATCAACACATCAAAATAATCTAAAATATATATAAAAAATTAATTTAAAAAAATTAAAATTTTTTAAAAATCAGATTTACATCACACGTTTATAGACGGTGCCTAAATTGAAGGAAAAAGAAAAAGAAAATTAATTGAATAGAAAGACAAAACCCGACCAAACCCATTAAAAAAGAATATATATTTTTTCAGGCTCAGCCAGCTCCTCCTAGGATCAAGCCACCATTGCCACCGGTCCCAATTCCAGTGACTGGACAGCTGACCATCCAAGTTGCGATCCAACCCTTGTCTGTACTATAAATTGCATCCCACGGCCTTTCGTTTATTTTACCAGATAGAAAGAAACAGGAAGTGAAAATTAAAAATGGGTTCTGATTCAGTTTCAACATCAACGAAGCCATCACAAGGAGGAGACCCATCTGCTTCTCTTCTTTCTTTCAACGCAGGCTCCCTCTCTTATCCTTCAAATCCACACCAAAAGAACACTGCCAACTCCGTCATTTTCACCTCTCTTATCCTTGTCACTTGCATCGCTCTCTCTGCTGCTTCTGCTTTTGCCTTTCTCTTTTTTTCCTCTTCTTCTGTTCCTCTTACGGATACCTCGTCCGCTTCTCTACAGGCGACGTCTCGTTCTTTGACCAAGCTCAACCATCCTGTCGTTCTCTTGATTTCATCTGACGGGTTCAGGTTTGGTTACCAGTTCAAGACCCATACACCAAATATTCATCGTCTGATTGTTAACGGGACTGAAGCTGAAACTGGTTTGATTCCTGTTTTCCCTACTCTTACTTTCCCTAATCACTACTCTATTGTTACTGGCCTTTACCCTGCTCATCATGGTATTATTAACAATTATTTTGATGATCCAAAAACTGGAGAGGTTTTCACAATGGCAAGTCATGAGCCGAAGTGGTGGCTTGGTGAACCACTTTGGGAGACAGTGGCTAATCATGGTTTGAAGGCAGCCACTTATTTTTGGCCTGGTTCTGAGGTGCATAAAGGATCTTGGACTTGCCCTCCTGGTTTTTGTATGTTTTATAATGGTTCTGTTCCTTTTGATGAACGTGTGGATACTGTTTTGAGTTATTTTGATTTGCCAGCTAGTGAGATTCCTGTGTTTATGACGTTGTATTTTGAGGATCCTGATCATCAGGGCCATAATGTGGGACCTGATGGTCCGGAGATTACTGAGGCTGTTGCTGGGATTGATAGGATGATTGGCAAGCTGATTGATGGATTAGAGAAAAGAGGGGTTTTTGAGGATGTCACTATAATTATGGTTGGTGATCATGGAATGGTTGGTACATGTGATAAAAAGTTGATATTTTTGGATGATTTGGCGCCTTGGATCGATATCCCAGCTGACTGGGTTCGGTCCTACACTCCTTTGCTTGCAATTCGTCCACCTCCTGGTTTTGCACCGTCTGATGTTGTTGCAAAGATGAATGAAGGGTTGCAGTCAGGGAAGGTTCAAAATGGAAAGAATTTGAAGATGTATCTCAAGGAGAAGCTGTCTTCTAGGCTTCATTATGCAGCAAGTGCCAGGATTCCACCAATAATAGGGATGCTTGATGAGGGTTTTAAGGTGGAGCAGAAGAGAACTGAGGGGCAAGAGTGTGGAGGAGCACATGGTTATGACAATGCACTTTTCTCCATGAGGACAATTTTCGTTGGCCATGGTCCTCGGTTTGCAAGGGGGCAAAAAGTGCCATCTTTTGAGAATGTCCAGATATACAACTTGGTTACTTCGATTCTCAATATCCAGGGTGCTCCCAATAATGGGTCTGTGTCTTTTCCATCAACTGTTCTTTTGCCCAATCCTCATAAATTCTAAGGTCTTATCTCATGAGTGGTCTCAGCTATTCAAGGATCTAGTTGAAGTGGGCTGGGTGATTATATTGCAAGACCGTATCAACTATTTCTTATGGATGCATGGTTGTGATTTATTTTGCATGATGTGGTGGCGGAGAAGGTAACTGTATTAGTTGTTGATGTTGTGATTGTTGTTTCATGTTTGGTTACATGATCACTTGGCTCCTACTTTTCATTATTATGAGCTGCAAATTTAAGAGAGGATTCTAGCTTAAAATATTAATGAATCTGTATTTTTGTGGTGTAGCTGTCTGCCTTTCTTATTCTATGACTCGCCTATCTGTTGCACAATAGGGATCTAGTTTATGTTTTACCTCAAATGTTTTCTAATTGTGGCCACTGCCTTGACTGATTTAACTTTGACTGCTTGTCAACAGAAAGATGCTTTGTTTTTCGTGCAAACCCAAATCACAAGCTTAGCTGTTCTTTGCTTCCACAACTCCTATGCCATTTTTGTTACATGTGCTTATTTTCATCTCAGAAGGTCACATATTCAGGCTTCAGGTTTGAGAGCTTTTGAGTTCTTGGTAAAAATGCTTTTTGTTGGCATAATTGACTTCTAATATATCACATTAACAGATATTCAAAGAAGATGGTGAACTCTTATTCTTTTGGAACTTCTTAAAAATGGAATGGTAAAGTTGTTCAATTAGCTTCACCGAATAATTAGTTTATGAATCTAAAGTCTTGAAATATGTTGGCAGATGTTGGTTGTGGTCATATATTATAAAAGCACTAGATGATTGCCTGGTTATTGATGCTCTTCCTACACCTTAAGCAAACCAGTTTCTTTGACAGTGGTAGAACATTGCTGCCTCAAAATCAGGATTGCATTGGCCTTGTGACTATTACTTAGATGTTTGTATCCTGACGAGCAAGAGGTCTATGCTTTACTTTTTACACTCTAATTATAGCAAGTGCTTCAACTGCTAAAGATGTATTTACCCAGGATCAGTAGTTCTTTGTTTCTTTGAGTTCTGTGCTATTTCTGTGTAATTTTGTGCTTATATCCATATCAGAAAAATGTATGTGCAGACTTGAGGTCTAGTGTAAGATCTCGCACGTGCATGTTAAGTAAACATGCTCTACTGTAAGTCTATGAAGGAACCAGTGGTTGCGTTGTCATTAATTCTCTTACGGCAACTTTAAGCAACCCATTTCTTTGTCATAGAACATTCCAGTCTCAAAATCGGGACTGCTTTCTAATTGACCTTACTGAGTGTTCCAGCTATTAGAAGAGAGAGAGAGAGAGGGTGCAGATTCTTCTGAAGGCATTTCTGTTGTTGTTGTTGCTGTTGTAGCTGATCAGTTTTGGAAGCTTCTTATGATCCACAGGCAAGTTTGTTTTAGCACTAATTAAATGATGCATGTGAGGTGTTATTTCTGACCAATTAAATGTAACCTCAAACCTTTTTTGGACATGAATTGTAGGCGAACAAAGATGAGATAAGATTTTCATAGAAAAGCCTTGATTATTGAAAACTGATTGTTTGCTTTCATTAAAGAAAGGAGAGTCCCTAGTGTTTTGACATTATACATAAATTACATGTTGGAAAAGAGGGTTTTCATGCCTACACTCCACTGTGAGGTTATCTGTGGAGTGTAGGCATGAAACTACACTCCATTGTGAACAATATGCTATTGAAATCAGCTTGATGCATCTTGTGCTGTTATCTGCAAGCTAAATTGCTCTAAGCTTTATGCATCTAACATTACACAACAACAATTTCACGTTTAAAAGTAGTCTTTTTTCTTTCTTTCTTTCAAAATAGGTGCATCATGTCTTTGTTAATCCATCAACTCATGGTCTACGCGGGAGGACCATGACACTGGTTAGAGTTTATGTGTGTAATAGAATGGAGTCACTGTACGATCTAAAACATAAAAGTCATGCAACCAATAAGACTGTAGTTAACGAAGGCCAGAGACGAGCATTATCGTGCTCATTGCCTCACCAGTGTTTCACAGGTGTGGATTGTGTTACCAATATCATGCAATACAAAAAACTATCTGTAATTTTTTTGTTTGCATTTTATTTCTCGTGAGTTTCAAGATGAACAAACCAAACCACCCTAGTGTACTGTAACGTAACCTTTACAAAGAAGCGTTTAAAGTGGAGAAAAAAATAATCAAAACTCTGATGCATAGGCATGATTTTAGAAAGTTTCAGAACTCGAAACACCAACTCAATAGGAGATGAATTCCGATTCCCCCCCCCCCCATTTTTCATAACTAAAGAAATTATAGACAACAACTACTGATCATAAAACAACTTGATTGTAATGCCCCATGATTTCTTAATGTTATATACTTTCTTGAGCTGGTGTATTTTTTTTTTTTTTGTAATGGTCTGAATCCGTTCAACATCCCAGTAGAACTTACTACCATTTCTTCTACACATGGAGTTTCCTTGTGGGATCATTACCTCTTTTTAAGTGACAATGCAATTATTTACCAGGACAACTTACACCAATGTTAATCTATTTCATTTCAATCATATTTTATATTTACACGAGTACTTGAACATTTATATACCTGTATACCACTAGGTATATCATACACAAGGTACACATAAATTTTGGCATTGGTAATTCATTATAATAGGGAGTTGAGGTACTATTATTTTTCCTTTTCTTGAACATTTACAATCATAATGAATTTTCCTCGCCCGTTTATGTTAAACCAAGCAATTGGTAGTCACGTAGCCACCACCATTATTATTAGTATGGCATTTAACTGTTAATGCAACTACAAATCACATATCACATTGATAATCTTACTCCTCTTTATTGCATTACAAACATGTTATTTAAACCAAGTTCTACACCAATTTACATGTGCACTTGTGAAAGTAACTCAATACACATTTTACACACATTGTTAAAAATCTTCAGGTAAATAATACAACTGCTATCAAGCAATTTCTATTCATCTACAATTTAGTTATTCAAGTAGGCTTTCAATACCTTCCTTAACTCAACCCAGCAAGACATCGAGCAAGACCATCGCTAAACTACATTACAATCGGTTGTTCCAAAACATCCCTACATTATACTACTTTTGGCTATCCCAAATCAGTCTTACACTTGATCCCTTTTTACCTCCAAATCGACCTTTATGTTATAGTATCATCTTTATCACCATGGACATCATCTTTTGTTATCACCATTTGGATTTGTTTGGTCATCTACCCTTCTAAGCATTCTTCTCAGGTGATACGAATTCATATCCATCATTCACCAGGATTAAACATTGATTAATTCAATTTCATTAATCCAACGACCATACCAAGAATTTAATTACAAATTCTTTATTTCATATCAACAATTTGATTTCATCCAAAAACATTTTCATAAATAATCCAATACGACGACCATTCAAAAATTATTAGCTCCACACAAGGCAATTAATCAAATCACATACCCTAGTCATCAATGCTACTAATGCCACTAGCTCCGCTCCGGGAAGCTAGTTAAATCATATATTTCGGTCATCAATGCAACTTATGCCACTAACTCCATAACATATTTATTTTTGCAATACATATTAATTACATGTACATTTAAGATTTTTTTTTTGATCAATAATCAACACCTTTCATAATGCACAATCCTATTTCCCGATAGAAACCATCATATTTCACCTTAAATATATCATTATCAGCCCGACAGTTAGTTACACTGACGCTACTAGCCTTATTCAAGGCAACTAGTCAATCAAGTTCTTATTGGTTACTCACAATCATATATTTATATGCAAACACATTTAAAGAATTTTGCAGTTAATAAAATTTATGAAATTTCTACAAATGGAGATTGGTACAGGGCACCTGCCTAGTACCTAAGATCATGATGTAATTTTCAGCGGCTGACCAGATCCCACAGTCTTTTCTGTATTAGTAGGAATACAACATCATACTCAATTTAATCATCATTGGAACTTCATTTCAATTTTCTTATGCATGTGCATTTTCCATAACCGTATTCATAAAGACATTGCATAGTACAACACACATAATACCATGTTTAATAATTATAATAATTAAATCATTATAATAATCACCCTTTAACTAAATCATTATAATAATTAAATCCATAAGATTTAATTACTCTTTTATTTACTTTAGGCCACACTTATACCTAGAGGAATATACATTTTCCTCCAAAATTTCATACAACCAACCTCATACTCAATTTTTAAAACACATTATATTACACAATCAAACATAAATACCATAAAATTTTAAGACATAACTCAATCTTTTTTTAATTCCATATTGGCCGAAACTATCTCCTTAAAGAACCCAAACTTTTTTTTCTTCCCTTTTTCATGTAACTAACTTCACTCCTATTTATTAACTTTATAATATAACATGTTTAAATATAAGTTTAATGGCAATTTAAACCATCCATTCCAAACCCATTTAGTCTTGGTTATACCTCCTACAAAATAAAGGTATAGATTTTCTTTAATTTTTTTAATGCAATTAACACTTATTCATTCATCTCACATTTTCATGTCAATTAAATTGACAATTCAAACCCCCCCCTTTTATTCATGTTTAAAAACTCACATGATAGTTGTGTAAGTGATTTGAATTAATATAACTAAGTTATCTTTATAATGAATGTTATACTTTGATCATAGCTACACATTGTTCTAATCAAGAGTAATAAATAAATAATTTTTTAGTATAACATGAACTTATATGATGAATTTGTACATGTTTTGCTTTGAATTCATGCTTCTCTACTTATAAAATGAATTTAAACTATTATACAATTGGTCAATATTAAAATAAAAATGTTGTTCAAATAATGCGAAGAACAAATTAAAGTTGTATTAGTGCATAATTATTATTTAGTTGGAAAAAACGTTATTAATCCTAGCAAAAGATTCTTAAGACGAGTGAACACCATCATAATCATCCATAACTTTTTTCTCTCAATGGGTTTTTGCTATTTGAGAAGAGATAACATGATATTTGTTGATTTTTATACAGATATTTCTTTTTGCATATGGTTCCTCACTTTAATCTCTCTGATTGTCATATCAACCTTAGCCTTAACAAGCTTTTTCTTGGCCTTTATTAGTTCTTCCTTCATACAAGCTATTTAACTTCTCAAGACTTGACTTATAAAGAGGCATCTTTAATAGACTGGTTAACCTTCTAGACAAGTGAGTGTTTAATTTTTCAAGATTCTTTTTGGTTTTTAAAGATTCTTAGACAATTTTATATTCTCACAACACCTTTATTGTTTTTTTTCCTAACACCTTTATTATTTTTTTCCCTAATACTAATAAGGAGATCAATATATTTTTACCATTATACCAAGGTTCCCTTTGCACCATGATCCAATGAATCTTTAAAGACTCTTTAAAATCTCTTTTAAATGATTAGTAAACGCTTTAATTCTTAAAATACTATACTCAAGGTCAACAATGGTCATAATCTTCTTGATATTGGCCATCAAAGGCTCTCTCAGTTGGTTGTTCTCTTTAAGCTCAGTCTTAAAAGATGAAATGTCTACTAGTAAAAGAGTAGAAAATTGAGAAAGTAGATCATCTAAAATTCTATAATATAAAGAAGAAAAGTTTTTATTAATATTAAAACTATAAAAATCAAAGGCATCCTGAAATGATAACAAAAATATTTATGCTAACTTTGAGGAGTTATCATAGATGGTTGATTTAGAACCATGGACTTTTCATTTTTTAAGAGGAGATGTATAAGCATTAGTGTAGTGGTCTTTTAATGTTATGAAAGAAGAGAGAGCTTTAAGCCTTAAAGATTTCTTAAGAAAATCAACTATTAGTTCACTAAAAAAGGATCAATCACTAATATGTCCTTCACCTTAACTATTCTTCATATAGTTACCCTCCACATTTACCTCATACCATTGATGTAGAAGAATATGATTGATAATACCATTATTTATTGGTAAGGCTTATATAATATTAAGAGCAATTATGTTGTTATCTTTAATCTTTTTTTTTCCTTCACTATTATTACTCTTTTCTAAACTAGAAAGATATTTTCATAGTACAAAATCTATCATAATAAACACAACATTTAGTGAAACATATTCACCTTCAATATAAAAGATAAATAACCTAAGAGGTTTTATCATTGAAGGCTTAAGAGGTTTAGCTTGAGAACAAGGTTCAGCAGTAGATTCAATAGTAATAGGTGGTGGCAAATTTATCCCAAAAGTATTAGGATCTGGTTGAGTCTCTTCAGAATGACCAACAATAAAAGAAGATAGTGTTTTAACAATTTCAACACTTGAAACTTTAAGAATCGTTGCAGTAGTGATAAGTGACATTAAAAAAAAAACTGTTAATTAAGGATGACATGTATAATAAACCTCTATTAGTATCTTTATAAAAGGGATTAAAGGAGGAGGCAAAACAAAAGTAATTATTGCTTCCTAAAAAGTTAAAGAAAGGGTAAGTAATAATGTTAAATAACTTATTAAGAGTTTATGATAAGTTATATTACCTTAAGTCTAATTCTCAACTTGATAACAGAAGCTTAAACTTCACTACCTTTTTCTAAAGTGAAAGGATGTTGAGGATTTACAAGATCCGTTATTGGTTAAGGTTGAGGACTTGTGATAGGCTAATAAGCTGCATATAATAAGAATTTTGAGAATGTAAATAATTAAATGAATTTTAACTAAAAATATAAATAGTTAGATACAAGTGTTCTTATTAGAGCTTTTATGTGTAATTTGTTTTTAGTTGTCCTTATAATTAGGATCTTTGGAGCCTTTTTCTATTTTTATTTTACTTGCTAGTTTGGTATCAAATAGGAATCTTGTTGAAATATTTTTTTTTAAAAAATAGTAAAGATAAAGATTAGGGTCTTCTTATATAAGATGACTTATTGTGAATAAGGTAATTCACTCATAAATTTCTAAAGAAGTGATCCAGAAACTTCTTATACTTGTAAAAAAAAGAAAATTACTCTATCCAGACCAACCTTATTCATAGTATAAAGCATTGGAAAAGGATTATACTAAACAAAACCTACTTTGATAGCCATCATTTAATGGTTTCTCTATGAGGTTGCATTGATCACCAACTTATAGTACAAGTCCTTTCAGGTAAGGATACACTTTTAAGAATAATGGTTCATCTTCTTTTATTTGATTTTATGATAATAATATCTGTTAAGGCCTTGTCATTAATGATGTTTTATGAGTAATTTTTATGTCACTCCTATTTGTCAAGCAAAGGAAAATATTTACATGATCTTTGCATACAAGTTTTGAAAGGAAAAACATAAGAGATTTTTCCTTAGAAAGATCAAATTTGAGTCAATATGCATCCTCATATCAATAAAGTTTGAAAAATATATGGTAGCCCATGTTTTGACCCATCATAACACTCTATAAATACAACTTTTCATCAAGTGAGGGACCTTATTGCACTTGGACTAACTTTCTTCCAAAATCCTATAAATATGGCTAAGAACAAAAGGACTTAGAGTCATAGTCTTACCTTTAACCAAACCTATAGCGAGTTTTAGGTAAACTTTTGTGTGCTTCTATGACTTGGAATAGTTTGAGGCATTTTCACATTCGATATAGCATAAATGTTCATGTTTCTTGAAAGTAGGGAGGTCATTATTTTCTTTCTTGCTTTTTATTAACCTACCGAATTCCAAGGAAACTTTTACTAAGTCCTTTAAAGGACTGATATCTATATGAATAAAGATATATTTTTTTGCTAGCTAGATATAGGCTACCTTTTATGGCTAAATTATGAAGAGCTCCAATATATAAGCCATACTTGAATAAGAAGACATTATTGGACTTATACCAGAACAATTAGAGGGTAACCAATAGCTCTTTGTTATGTTTTGTTATGATTTTAGAAATTTAAATTTCTTTAAATATCTTTTAGAATTTCTATCGTTCATCAAAATGGTGTTACATTCTTCATAAACACTAATTTATTATGACGATTCTATTCCATATAAAGATAACTTTCTTCTAGATGTTCTTATTTATATAATTGTCCTAAAAAATAGTCCCTTCTCAATATCGAAAGTGAAGTGGTCATTTATTTCTTCCAAATGTGTTTTATTGAAGAATATACCTATACTTTAACTTGTATTCTTCTTACTCACACTAATAGTAGTCTAAAACACATCAAATAAATATTTACATAGAATTCATAGGAAGATATGAGTGAGTTTTGAAGAGTGACGCCTGAAGGTGTTATTTTTTTTTTAAAGAAAAAGCTCGTTTAGAGTTCTTTATAAAGCCTTTACAAGAAAATATCTATGTCCGTGAAATGAGAATTAATTTTTTTTTTGCGCAAAAGATAAGGAATTAGGAGTAATTTGAAAAACCTAAATGTCATGTCTAAAAGCTAGAGCACATGTCATTTTTTTAAATTAAAATGATTGGGTGGAATATTTAACATGTTAGACATATTTTAAAATATGATCGACTAATTTTAGGTGAATAATGTTATTTTTCATATCATACTTGGTTGATTTGATCAATTGATTTTAGTACAAGTTTGATGGGTTAATATCCATTCATTTGAGAAATAAAGCAATGTGAGTGCCATTTTTAATATCTAAGATAAACACAGATGCGTCAATCATAAAGAACAATAATTGTTCATCACATTACAAGGAAAAAGAGCTATAATTAATCATGAATTAGAAGAATTAACCCAGTTGAAAGAGTTTTTAATCAATCAGGAAAGTTGAAGGAGTAGT
>Ga0325411_1000224_pt1 | contig 56498 bp, 39 predicted proteins | sample PopdelMetagenome_13_FD_206181 | JGI IMG/M metagenome (GOLD analysis project Ga0325411, IMG submission 206181) | Populus deltoides microbial communities from Bellville, Georgia, United States - Xylem-PdIQD-R4 | ecosystem: Host-associated > Plants > Phyllosphere > Stem > Wood/Secondary xylem... | reverse complement strand
CTCTGTCTAGTTTTTATATATATATATATATATATATATATATATATATATATATATATATATATATATATATATATATATATTAGCACTGTTTATTTATGTTCTTGAAAGGCGACAAAACGTGATAACCATATGCATGTTCCTGCTTTAGACAGCATAAAAAAATGCCACGTCCTCATAGGAATGGAAAAATAAGAATTAAACAAATTATCTAGAAAAGCAAATCCTTCACCATGGGTTCCTCTATTAAATAGCATTCACTGAATAGCTTGCCCGCACTAATTTTTTTAAAGCATAAAAAAAATCATCTTTAAGTGTTATAAGTGTATTTTTTAACAAACAACTCGAAATCTTGATGCAACTATATTATTCAATAATTTTACCCACATTTAACTAGTGTTTTGCTTATGTTTTATATATAAAATACCTTGATATTCTTTATTTTATGTTTTAAAGGCACTTTTGGATGAAAGATGCAAAAAGGAGTAAGTTGGAGATAATTGACAGATTTGACCTTCAGTCGATGTTTTGTGCAAAGCGTAAGCTCTGGAGGTTGAAATGAAGTGATTCTAGTGGCATTAAAAATCTAACATCCATACCTTTCTGGACATTTAAGACAAGAAAATAAAATAAGGAAGAGCATGAAAATCGCAGCCTTCAAAGTCAAATCTCTTAATCTGCCAGTGTTGACCTTCGGCTATTCCAACTTGAATATCTGAAGCTACAGAAGTCCAATTGATGCAAACTCAATTTTTTTGGATTCATGACTCAAATTTATATAAACGCGCCAAATTTTAGCCAAAAAAGATGTCATATGAGGGAGATATGATTTTTCAAAGATGACATCTAAATTCTGCCAGCAAACAGGTTTCGTGAAGAAACGAGTCCAAATTACGTTCCGAAGCATCTAAACTGATATCCAAGTTTTTATTTCAGCAATTTAGCTCCTCTAAGTCAAAGCTTGAAGATTTCATGTAAGGCTATTTCTCTTTTTTTAGAAAAATAGTTATTGAAGTACTTAAATGTAAACAGTCTACTTAATGGAGGACTATTTTATAAAATAGAGACCTAGGGTTTCCTAAGATATAAAAAGAATGAGAGAAAAGAAGGGGAGCAGCCAGCCAAGAAGAGAAAAATGCCCATTTCCTCTAAAAAACCCTAAATTATGCATTCTTCCTTTTTTTGATTAGTTGTTCAACAAACATGCAAGGCTAAACACTTTTTCTTGGTTGCAAGGACACGGAAACCTTCGGATTTCAAGAACTATGAGATTTATTTTACCTTTTCTTTTCAGTTTATATGATGAATATGTTTGTTCTCCTATGCTTATTTTTCCTATGATTGTTTATTTTAATTGCTAGAGCGGACTCTAAGTTATTATTGTAGACAATCTATTGCTAAGTTTGATATCAAAACCGGAGTTGTGGTATATGAACTTGTGAAGCAACTGAGTTTAATAATTGTGGTGGATCTACGTTATTAATCTTAGGGAGAACATTCAATCAAATCAAACATAGACTGCAGACAGTTATGTTTTCTTGATTAATCAACTTATCTAGTTCTTAAGGCTGCCATTAAATTAAATTACTAGTGCGGACACTGTGGTTGTTTAATGTTTAGGGTTAGTTATACGGCGGATCCGTTAACTAACCAATGTTAAGAAGAGATAAATATTCAGAATATAAATTGATGTTTCATTTCCATGATCAGTTCTGATTTCTATAGGTGGATGTGTGCTTGTGACCAAGGTTTGTTCTCTTGATAATTTTCTGATTTTATTAAATTTCGTTTGATAGTTTTCTATTTTCTTTTGCTTTAGCCTAGATAACGTCCAAACCCCTCCAAATCGCATATCATCTAGCATAAAAATCTGACTTGAATCTTCCTCGTGGGATCGACCCCTTGCTTGCTCTATACTATCTTGTGTGTTGTGTTTGAAGTTAGGGTAATTAATTTGTGCGACTGCGACATCACAAGACATCTTAAAAAAAGAACTGAAAAAAATAACAACTGTCATTCCTTAAGAATCAAAATAATAAAAAATAAAATTAACAAAAAAAATAAAAACAAATATCAACACGCCTGGGTAATGAAATTAAGAAAAATTAAAATTATGGATCCAATGATGAAATTAAAAAAAAATTAAAATTTGATAAAAAGACGATGAATAAAAATAAAAAATCAAAACGTTGAGGGGCAAAACCTTAAATATCATCAAATATTGAATTGATGGGAAAAAATGAAAATTCCTAAGGCCACTATTTTACAAAAAAAATCCAAAACAAAAATAAAAATCAAGAGAGTGAGAACTCAATTTGAAAAAAAAAAAAAACAAAAATCAAAATTAAAATACAATGTTTTAAAGCTATGCTCGACTTGATGGGTTGACTCATGACTTAGGGGACTCGGGGCTGAGGCCAAGCTAATTTTCAAAAGAAATTAGAACAAAGCACGAAAAACATTTAATGCTTATATTTAATTCAAAAGTAAAAATCCTCGTAAAAAATAAATTAGGCAAAGCCTAAAAAAGAAAAAAAGTTATGGAGACACATATTTCTTTTCCAAAATGAATGGAAAATCCCATAGGAAGTGGAAAAAAAAAACTAAGAAAACATTTGAGGGTGAAACTAAAAGAAAATGAGCTAAAAAAAGAGAAAAACCAAGCAAATCCGGGTGAACCTTCTAAATTCAGGTAAATCCCTCAAAGCCATAAACAGTTAAATTTTATACCTAAGTTCAACTAAGAAACTCAATATAAAAATATTTAATATTAAAGGGTGAGATAAATCAATTTAATTAAAAAAATATTTTTAAAAGAGTAAGATCTAGCAAAGACAAAAAAATAAAATAAAACTAAGGCAACCAATGTTACTCTAAAAATGTCAAAAGAGTCTCATCAAAAGTGGTAAAAAATATCGGATGATGAAACCAAAAAAAAAGATATTAAAAAAATCAAGTAAACCCGAACAAACCTCCTAACCCCATATTAATATCTCAAACTCGCAACCTGTTAAGCTGTAGACCCGTGCTCAATTAAAAGGGTCAACACATGACAAATTTAATTTGAAGGATGAAATGTAAAGTAAAATAAAATTAAGAAGTTTAAAAAATCAACAAGGAAAAAACCCCAAGGAGAATAAAATCGACAAACAAACTAATTCTATAAATCATTTCAAATACAATAAATAGAAATTAAAAGAATGGAGACCAAATTAAACAAATAAAAAAATCCATAGGGGATGAAATTGAAAAAAAAATCTAATTTTATAAATTATTTTAAATAATAAAAATATTAATCAAAAGACCAGGGAAGAAATCTGAAAAAAAAACTAATTAAAAGGTTGCATTGAATTTTGTAAGGACCAAATTTCGAAGATAAAAAGATCCAATGGAGATGAAATTGAAAACATTTTCTTTTTTTATGAATTATTTCAAATAAAATAAATATTAATCAAAAGACTAGGGACTAAATCTGAAGACAAAACTAATTAAAAGGTTGCATTGAATTTCTTTATGGAAAACACGATTTCCTAGGAAGAGAGAGAAAAGGAGGAAAAAAAGATGGTCATTGACGGCGAACCAGAGACGAAGAAGAAACACGTGTTGATTGGTCAGGTAGGCACCATCGAGAATATTTCATCGCTCCCTTTGAAGCCACCATATGACCACGTATCTTGGCTGCATGCGCTGCCATAAATTTTTTGGAGCCCCACGCGCCTCCAATTTAATAATTTAAATAATATTATATAACTGGTAAAAGACATAACAACCCCTCTCTCAATTAGATAATTACCTAAAAAACCAAAAGGAAAACACATAAATGCCCATGCATGCCCGTTTCTTATTTTGTCTTTCAAGGGTAAGTTCATGAATTCACTGTACAATTAAATCTAAAATGTAAAAAATAGCTCAAAACGATAGGTATATGTCATTTATTATAAGGGTAAAAAAGCCATTACACTACGCCAAAAATTTATATGAAGACCAATCCGCCCGTAATGAATTCAACAATGCCAATTCAATCCCCATGCAAGATACGAAAACACCTTCAAAAGTAACATCTTTCAGTTTTATGAAGAAGGGCTTAGATGTCATAACATTGTTCCAATCCATAGTGCTATAAGTTTAAGGCCATAGTAAGAGACTGATGCCTTTTAGGTTTTTTTTTTTTTTTGTAATTATTAGTGAAACTGTGATTTCTATGAAGATTGAATCAAAGCCTCATATGAATGGTATGCAAATGGAAGACCAAAATCATTTAACAAGTTGCTCGCGACTTATTCCATGCAACCTGTTTGATTTTGTGTTTCAAAAATATTTTTGAAAAAAAATAAATATTTTTTATTATATTATTTACTTCAAATTAATTATTTTTGGTGTTCATATTATTTTGACATGCTGATGTCAAAAATAAATTTTTTAAAAATAAAAAAATATATTATTTTGATATATTTTCAAGCAAAAATCACTTTGAAAAGCAACAACTTCCACAATACCAAACGGGCTCAAGTGTATGATAAAGAAAAGAAAGCATTTGCATTAACCTTAATTTACCATAACTTGCTGTTTTTTTTTAACTATTTAGTTTACATTGCCATGTTACACTTTAGTTCTAATAAAAAATCAACGTAAAAAAATTTAAGTCATAGAAAACTATTTGTTATTATTATTAAACCTGACCCAATGAGTCAATCTTAAAATTTCTTGACTTAACTCCTTGTCTAGCGTAAATTTAAAATTAAATCGCGTGAGAGTTGTTTTGACATGATTTAGTTTACTTGATAGGTCCAAAGACTACCTAGACAATCGGTAAGAAATATGATTTGGCTTAAAAAATGAATTCAAGATGATTTTTTTTAATATTGAGACGACAACGTATTGGATCTACATGAGGTTTGACTGTTAAACCTGCCAAATCTACATTTCAGGTGATGGACTCCATTAAGTTTAAGAATGTTATTTTTTTTCAAAACTATTTTTAATTAATTATATGGTAACAAAAACATGCTCGTAAGATTGAGCATAAACCAAACGTTAAGATGCTTGTTTGAGATTACAATAACCTCATATAAAACAAATCGAAACAATTTATGAAGACAAAATCTATCAAATATTGAATGATGAAATTGAGAAAAGAAGGAAAAAAAAGAAAGAAATTAAAAAAGAAAAAGAAAAAAAACTTGGCTTCTTCACTGTTTATTACTAGAACTAGCTGTTTTTTAGACTACTACTTGGTTTACATTTCCATGCTAAACTTCAGTTCTAATAAAAAAACTTTAAATGTAAAAAAATATATTTAAGCCATAAAAAACTATTTGATATTGTTATTAAACTTGACCTAATGAGTCAATCTTAAAATTTCTCGACCTAACTCTATGTCTAATTTAAGTTTAAAATTAAATTGTGTGAGAGTTATTTTGACATGATCTATTCGACTTGATATGTTCAAAGACAACCTAGACAATTGGTAAGAAGCATGATTTGACTTAATAAAAGAATTCAAGATGATTTTATTTTAATATTGAAACGACAACATATTTGATCTATACATGCTTTGTAGCTTTACCAACCAAATCTTCTATCCAGGTGATGAACTCCATTAGGTTTAAATTTTTTTTTTATATATATAAAACTATTTTTAATTAATCATATGGTAACAAAACATGCCTGTAAAATTGAGCACAAACCAAACATTGAGATGCTTGTTTGAGACTATAATAACCTCATTAAAAGTAAATCAAAATAATTTATAAAGACAAATTCAAAATCTATCAAATATTGAAAGATAAAATTGAGAAAAGAAGGATAAAAAAAGAAAAAAAAGGGAATGAAAAACATTGAGAAGGAAATGAAAAAAAAAAAAGAAAAAAAACTTTGTTTTTTCAATATGAATAATGAAGGGGGTGGTTGTACCTTAAAGTTTTTAGAGTAGTAAGGTAACTAGCCTTGGTATCCGCGTTTCGCCACGGTGCTAGACTATTTTCTTTTCGTAAAAAAATGATGTTTAGCTACCACAAACATGTTTTAAAAAAGAAATAAAAAGGTGTGAATTTGTTCATAGACTCAACTAAGTTAAATAAAGTGACTTTATTTCAATTAGACAAAAAAGAAAAAAGAAAAAGAAAATGACAGTAAATGGATTAAATTTAAAAATAAAAGTTATTAGGATAACTTGGAGAAAAGATATTTTTTTCAAAATAGGACAAATGATATATCTCAATTCATAACCCATTAAATAAGGAAGAATGAAATGGGGTAAAAAAGAATATTAAAAAATAAATCCTAGTTAACCCAAGTTAGCATGACAAATATGCAACCCTAATAATTAGAACCGAGCTAACCCGTGATATCCCACCATATCCATGGTTTAGATCATGAGATTGGACTAACCTGATAAAAAAATAAAGATAATTATTAAGCTCTTTTTTTAAATAAAAAAACCGTGTTAACTTTTCAAATTCATGACTTGGGTTATTAGAGCCAAAGTAACCTATTTGGAAAAACTATTAAGTCCAATTCTCAATCAATCAAATATTGAGAAAATAATTTCAATTATACAAAAGGATTTGAAAAATAAAAATAAAAAGAATGAGAATCAAAATTAATATACATAATAAATTTTATATTTGATTGAAGGATGTAATTGAAAAGAAAAATCAATTTAGCAAAAGTAATAAAAAAATTATAGATTAAGGAACAAAATTAATATAAAAAATAAAAATAATTTTTGATTGAATGGTGAAATTGAAAAGAATAATAAATTTTACAAAAGGCCAAGAAAAAAAAATCAGAACAATGAGGACTAAATTGAAAAATATAATACCATCAATTTGTATTGAATAATAAAATTAAAAATTAATAAAGCTTTACAAAAAGGCGAAGAAAAAAAAATTCAAAAGAATAAAATTGAAAACAAATAAAACTTCTATAAAAAGGCTAAGAACAAAAATTAAAAATCAAAAGAATAGAGACTGAAGTTGAAATACTAACAACAAAGAGGGCCAAACTAAAATTTTCAAGGGGGAGAGAGAAAAGAAAAGAAAAGGCCTACTAGCAACAAAACATATCACCAATGCTGACATGAGCCTCTCTACAGGGAAGAGGACGTGGCGACACTTCCAACGATATGGTTGAAAGGTATTTTTAGACACCGAGAGGCGCTGCACGTGTCGCTCAAAGTGCGCAAGTGCTTTCATGGTGTTGTACACACATTTGTTCTTCTACACGCACATAGCCAAATACCAAATATCTCCTGGGCTGGCTTAATAATAATGAAAAAAACTATTGTTAAAAAAGATGAAAAAGTCCCTTGACTTTAGTTTCAAATTTTTTTTTCTTTTAATGGATATTTAATCATTTCTTTGTGCAATTGATATGAGAAATGACTTATTTATCCTGGTTAATTTGGTGATGACTAATGAGTCATGTGAAAAGACTTTAATACCCTTGGAAGTTGGTGTTAAATTTTTTGGTTTAAGGGGCAAAATATCATTACACTATTCTAGTAAACAATATCTTTGAGTTTGGAGCTATAATGTTTTTTCAAGGCCAATTATATTCTTTTAATATATCTATTAAACCATTTTTAATTTTGGTACAATGCTAGTTAGATTTTGTATTTACAAAGAAATTATTTGTTGAGTAAATAATTTAAGTTTAAAAATTATATTCCATAGCACGAATCTCTTAACTAACTCTCTACTCTATAGTTATTTGATACGGTATGTGGTTTGGCTTGGTTTAAGGTTTATGTTGCAAGTTTACCGGGTCAATCTAGGTAAATTTCAAAACAAAATCGTTTTGTTTTTGGTTTTTTAATGAAATGAAGATATATCCACTAGTGGATTTTGAATCCTTGGTGTTCGATATCCAATTAGCATCTCTATAGCTTTTGATTGTTGTAAGGTAACTAGTTTAGTGTAACCCATAAACCAAGGTGCTCCTAAAATATTTGAGTACCTATTTATTGCTTTGCTATGATTCATACTAGAAGTACTAGTAAAGCTATTCAATTTGTTAACCGAGTATGTAATATCAAGTCTTGTGTTGTTCATAACATATATCAAACTCCTAAATATTTGAGAATATTCTAATTGGTTTATTCTATGACCTCTATTTTTGGATAAATATACACTTATATTCATTGGTGTTTTAATAATACTATTGTCACCTTTAAAATAAAATTCGAGAATTTTCTCAACATAATAAGATTGAGATAATACCAATCAATCAAAATTCCTATAAATATTTATTCCTAGTATGACATCTACAACACCTATGAATGAGCCTCATGGATATAAAGATCCAGAAACTCATAAGCAAGATTGAAACAATCCTGGAAAGCGAAAAATCAAGTTTGATAAGAAGTGTGATGAAATGATTATCTGAATCAAGATATCAATACTATTGGGATGAACCTCCACCCAATGATTAGTAAATCGCTAATAAGAAGTATAATGAAGACACCATAAGTTCAGTTATACCTTAATAAGTCAAATTTGTTCTTTGTTCAAGTGAAGAGGAAAGTGTTGCATCACGCAAAACACAAGTTTATTTAAAACATTATGGCTTTAAAGCTTGACAATAATAACCAACTTAAATAGACTCAACAAACAACCGTAATAATATTAATAGGTAATAGATCTAAAGCCTAAAAAAGCCATAAAAAACTAAGCCCAAAACACTTAATAAACTCTAAACAATGACTAATGGGCTGTTATGAACCCAAATTAAAGTAAAAGTCCAAACTGAAACTAAAACAAGTCTAAGATAATGAAAATAATACAAAACTCAAATAATAAATATATTTATTTATAAAACAAGCTTAAATAGCCCTAAAGAAACCAAGTAATCCGCCATTAAATACTTCAACTCTTATTTCCTTACGTAGCTAGGATAAATAAGAAATCCATGTAAGAAAATAATTTTGAAACATCAAAAGATTCTTGCCACACTCAAGAACTTTGTTATTTCCTATTAAATATCCTTATAGAAATTATAAAACTCGTAAAAACAAGCTTCTAAATATCCCTGCATTATTAGAAAAAAATTCCTCTCTAAATAGGAGGTCCACATGTCAAAAGATAACAAATAATAAAATTTATATTGCATTTTTTGACCTATATTGCAAGACTTTCTTGAACTTAGATTGACCTAATATTTTAACCCAAATTATAACAATATGTATGAAAACTCCTAGTAAAAACTAAGTTTAATCCAACAATCGGATTCAGAGTTATGCCTGAAGAGTAAAACTAGACAGTAGATACAATTATGCTAGAATCTAGATTTCTTTGTTTAACCATTTCTTGAATTATATCATTACCTCTCTTTTCAAAATGATTCATAGTCGAATCACCAATAAGTACAATGAATGTTTCATAGGCCTCTTATTTAAACTTTCAGAGTTTTTCTTGCCATCACTTACTTCCAACAACTTTGTATGAAAATAGTACCCATTCTCTTTCATATTTCATCATTTTAGTATTATTGCTCCTTTATCTCCGAAGCTTGCCTTTCATAGAATAGTTCTTGTAACTTATCAAATTCTTGCCTCAAAACCCTAATCATACAAGATAGGTCTTTGTGTTCTTGAGTGAGAACCCCTCTATGTTCTCTCTTTTTTGGTTAATACATGACACAAGTAAAGAAATGAGATGGAATACAAGCTAGATATGATATAAAAACACTATGGAATAGGGATTTTCACCAAAAATTTCAAATATAAAACTATAGATACCAAACTGATTTTAATGAGATCAAACCCAAAAATTTCAATTTACCTTGTTACCCAAATGAATCAGCCCCTATAAACCTAAATTTGCAATCTTGTTGATTGTTTTTTTGTCTAATTACATATTTTGGACAAAATAAAACGTTGGACATAAACTTAGCATGCATTGTACTCATATAAAACAAAATTATTTGTAAATTAGAAACCTAGCATGCATATTGTCATATACATATAAACTAAAACTAAGGATTAGGAATCTAAGCTCTAGAATCAAGGTAGAAAAAGGTAAAATAAGGTGGAAAACATTAAAGAAGAAAGCTAAAGACGCTGCCAAAAAAATAGTGTTTAGAACATTTCCCTTTCTACCTTTAATTATATTGATTTTTGAAACCAAAACTAATGAAATTACCATAATTAATCCCTTTTGTTTTAAACAACTACACCAAAATTGATGAACACCTCCCAAGATTCCAACAACTATATTTTTAAAGTGTGCACTTACTTTAGGAGACAATGAATAAAGGAAAATTGAACTAAAAAACTCTTTACAAGGATAGGAATCTGAGCTCCATAATAGAGGTGGAAGAAGGAAAAATTAAGCTGGAAAATAGTATAGAGAACAACTAGAGATATGTTGTAAAACAAAATTGTTCAGAGCATTTTACCATTTCACCCTTATTTATACTGAGTTTTGAAGCCAAAAGTGATAACATTACTAGAATTAATTCTTACTGTTTTACTTTCACTACCCAACCTATCATAAAAAATACATAAAACCTCTAGTTTTTAGCTTTAAAATGAGACATTAAACTTCATTTGAAAAAACTATTCAGGAAGATGAAGAAAACTTATTGTTCAAACATTTTACTCATAGGTTGAATATTCACATATAAGCTAGGAAGAAATAATTCTTTATGGATCACATAATTATTTTATAATAAATTCAAGCTCAAATCTAAAAGATTAGCAAAAGACAAACTCAAACTCAAGCCCAAGACTCGGAACCAAAGGCCCAGTACTCAAGGCCCAAGCCTATGCCAAGTCAAACGTGTTTATATACGGGGGTTAAACTCATACTACTTTGCTTAGGTTTATTTATGACATTAACACTTTAGTTTTTCATTATATAAACTACAAGAAAATTTCATTTCTTTTATCTATGGGATAGAGGGTTTTGAGTTTTATAAAAATATGTTAAATTTAGGGTTTTTTAAGATCAATATCTTATTTATCCATAATTTGTTTTAATTATGTTAATATTTCATGTTAATTTTTTTCTTCTAAAGAACACTTTCTAACACCATAAAAGTGAGTATTCCTCAATTTTTTGTATCAAATATGACTATTAATTATGTTTTATTAAAACAAATTCCAAAATTTAAAACTTGGTTCCTTGAATAGATAAATATAAAACTATATCGTTTTAAGATTTTGTTCAAAGTCAAAGAAGGTCTCATTCAAATTTTAAACAGGTGGGTTGTAAGTTGACCTAATGGGTCGACTATATTTAACTGAGTCAACTCGTAAACCATTTCTATATAAAAACTAGCCTGAGTCAGTTTCTTGTAAAAGCCCTCGTCAACCCTAACGTTCTTCTTCCTTTCTTGTGGACTGAAACAGAGAAGAAACCTTCAAGCACCTGCCTCCTCTATCTCTCTCTTTCTATTTGTAATTCTCTTCTTCTTCTTCTTCCTATACCAACTCCAAAAATATTCTCCTCACTTCATTCCTAGAACTAAACCATTATCCTTCTCTTTCTCTTATGATTCCAGACACCCAATAATCAAAATTAAGTTCATTTATGCAATAAATGGACTCGAATTTGAGTGATCCACCCACTGAATACAAAGAAGGCTATGCATTAAGCGGAAAGATAATGCGAAATCCTATTGTTTTTCTCTTTTTTTTATCATTTTAATATTTTGTCTTTGTTACGGGTCATTATTTCTCAGGAAAGGATGGTTGGAGAAGAAGCAATAAGGCTTGAATAAATTGAACAGAAGGGTTACACATTTGAATTAAAAACACAACGTTTCATTTAGTTTAATTCTAAAAGAATTTAAATATAGCCATGTGAGCTGGTTTTTATTATCTTTTATGTTTTTTTTGGTTTATATGTAACAACATGGAAAGAAAAGGAATTATGCAAAATTCATCTAGTGTTTTTGGTGGTACATGTCCTGGAATTACAAACGTAGGCAATAACATTTTGGCGAGACCCCCGCAACTACAAGCAAAGGAAATAGATTTTTTTGGTGGTTCATTCCCTGCAGTTACGAGCTCAAGAAGTGGTGTTTTGAATGCTACTTCTTCTATAGCTACACGCAACATATCTCCTCATGAAAAGCTATCTCACCATGTTACTGAGCTTGTTCAATGTGTTATTGAGGGCGAGACTCGTGTTTTGGCTGCTTCTATGATTATGAAGGGGTTTTGTAAGGGGGCTAAGGAGTATAAGCAGGAGGTTTTTGAGAAAGTTCAGCTTGATTTGAATCAGTTTGGGTTGTTGATTTATGATGATAATTTTAAGCAGCTTCTTGAAGTTCCTGACTGTGAGTATTTCCCTTACTTGGGCTAGGAAACTCAGATGGAGATTGGAGTTAAGGAAAGAGAAGGTGAATCTCTGTAAAATGTAGCTGCGATTGATGCACAAACAAAGATTGTGTCAACACGAAGGAAATGTGTAGGCCAAAAGGAGGAAATTAGGGTGAAGGCAGAGGTGAGAATATTTGGGAACCAACAGGCTGCTAAAGTGGCAGAGGCCGATGCTGAACCAACAACTAAGAAAGCGCATTGGTCACAGGCATCTCGGTTGGCGGAATGCCTTGACTCGAACTAAAAAAGTTAAAGCTGAGTTGTTGTAAAGCCACTGTGGAGTATAAGACTAGGGTCCAAGGTGCAAAACTGGGAGCTGTACAAAAAAAAAACAAGCAGCAGATGCAGTCCTTTATGAAAAAGATGAAGGAAGCTGAGGCACAAAAGGCTACTGCACTTACTTCTTCTAGTACTAACAATACTACTTCGGGGCTGAGTTTGCCTGCATTTGATGTGACTTCTTGGATGGAGTTGGTTGTTGCTTATGCAAGAGTGAAGAAAAGAGCGGTAACGAAGCTTGTTGGTGGGCTTGGAATGATATTGGCAAAGACGACAAATAGTGGCAAGGAGCTAATTGTTGATTCTCATCTTCTGCCTACTACTAAGGTTGGTGAAATAATTGCCAATAAGATTCAAGAATATGTCAAATTGAGTCAGTATCCAACCACGACAATTCTGTTATGTGGACCAATAATTGGGACTTCACCTGCAGCTCCTAAGGCTGTAGCCTTTTCGAGTCGGCGTCCAAATTATTTGATACCAGAGATTCTGAAACCAAATGTCATTGCTCTTGATGTTTACTTTGTGGCTGGTTGGACTGGATTCGTTGGACCACCAGATTTGGAAATTGATCCTAGAAGGGTTGAGTTCAACATTATATCAGGTACCTCGATGTCTTGTCCTCATGTTAGTGGAATTATTGCTTTGCTATGAAATGCATACATGTATTGGTCCACAGCTGCTACAAAATATGCTTTAGTGACCACCACTCATAATTTAGACAATTTTGACAAGAATATTAAGGATCTTGCTAATGGTGAAGAATCAACACCCTTCATTCATGGAGCTGGTCTTATTGATCCTAATAATACTCTTAATCCTGAACTGGTGTCTGACATGGACACAAGTGGCTATATTGCATTCCTTTGTACAATCGGGTGTGATTCCTATGAACATATGCAAGGGCAACATGCTTGGGAGCAGCAAAGGGCTTCATAAAAAAAAAATGCTAGTGGCACCAACACATCTGGAAAGGCGAGGAGGTTACTTGAAAGCTGATAGCCCCGTGTACATTGAAAGATCATATTTACGCTATTTCTTTATTGAAACTAAGGAGGGTTAATGGTTTAAGATCAAATATTAGTAATGATTTTGTCCCAGACAACCATGTTGAGGAGCGAGGTTACCGAGGTTCTTCACGCAGGAATTCATCTATTATTAAGGATGAAAATAATCAGAAGGCAGGCAAAGCCTTATCAGCAATTCCAATAAGAAGGCAGTTGCAGAGACCCAAAGTGGAATTTCTTCTATATTAAGGTATGATGACAATAGTCAGATTCTAAATAATAAAGAATCCAAGTTTGCTATTGATGATGCACTTGGAACGATGAGCACCGTTGCTATTGGATTAGCCATTGATGTTTATAGTCCAACCAATGACGCTGGTGGAATTGCTCAAATAGCTGGCATGAGTCACCATATTTGTGAGAAAACTAATGCCCTGTACGCAGCTGGAAACATTACAGCTACCATTGGAAAGGAATTAACTATTGGATCTGTTACACTAGTGTCTTGGCCTTTTTTGGTTCGTATCAGCAATGCATCTATTTCAACAATTGATGAATTAAATCCCAACATTTTCATTGGTTTGATTGTGGGGGTGGAGATTCACACTGCAGATTACATGAATATATAAACAAAGATGATATAGGGTGACCTAGTCTATCATTTTTAGTTGGAAGACTAAACTCATTTTGGTCTCTTTCATTGTTTTATTTTATTTACTTATATTATTTATATTAGATAGTTTTAATTAATAGGTTAAGCCCAATAATTGGATGTTTAGAATTATACTATTTATATGTTTCTCTTTTAGCTTATGAGATAGTTTTTGATGAATTCAATAAAAATTATAGTGTTGCATATTTTCTAACCCACTTTCTTTTTCTTTTTTGCTTTTAATTCTTAGCTTTTTTCTCTAAAAACTTCTTTTTGCTTTAATTTTTTTGATTTATTGTTTCACATCAAATTTGATATAAGAGCTTGGTTTTTAATTATTGTTACAGTTAAATGATCTACAGGCTTGTTTAAATTCATCAATATTCATAAAACCTAGATATTATAGAATTTCTATTTTGATCTGGAGAAAAAAAATATTGTTCATCTTCTCTACCAGCAACGGCAGCCCTCCACACCAACAAACACTAATTGCAGCCGCAGCTGCAGCCGCAGCCACCACCTTACGCCATAACCAGTCCTCCAGTCCCTGAGCTGTCGGTTAGAGCACTAACAAAGCTACTATTGAAGACAACAATGCTTCCTTATTCAACCGCCAGCGACATTCGCAGGAAATCAAATAAGGAATTCCTAGTAAGGTTGCAAGCCAAAATAATTAATCCTGCCACATCACTGACACGTCAGTGTCACATCAATGAGCATTACCATGTCACCCATATTGACACATCAGCAGAATCCACCATGTCAACTCCAAATTGCAGGTCAACTAGTAAGAAAATCCAGCATGTTCGCATTTCAATATAGTTAGTAAGCCACTACCAACTTTTTTTGACCATTAAATATCATTATTCCTTTAATATATATTTTTTTTGCGCTTGTTGATCAAGATTTAATAGTAATATTGTTCTTTTGTGCCTGCCCATTAAAAAAAAATATTACATAGTTCGCTTCGCAATTTAAATTACCTTTACTTTGGGTTTATTTATTTACATTGAATATCTGATCCTCTTAATTAATTGTAAAGCTTCATTAAAAAAAAAAAATTACATAGTTCGCTTTGCAATTTGAATTACCTTCACTTTGGGCTTATTTATTTACATTGAATATCTGATCCTCTTAATTAATTGTGAAGCTTGGTTAAATTTGTAGGAAAATTGAAGCATTATGTTTGGATTACCTGTGTATATTTAGAGGACTTACATTAATTGCTTGTGAATTTTCTTAGTTTAATCTGCCATTACTTAGTCTCCAAGATAAATAAAATAAGTAAATATTAGCTTTAATTTTATATTGCGTTTTACGTACAAGTGTCGTTCGTTATCTCAGTCACAGTCTTAGGATTAGTTTTGCATGCATTTACGTAGTGGTCATTTAGTACACAATCTAGAAGTCACAGCTACCATTGACCCGAACTCTAGTAATGTTATTAGGAATATTCAAGAGCAATTACAACTTATGCGAGCTGAAATGAGTAACATGTCCAATAAGATGAACAACCTTTCTAGGAGAGTGGAGTCCAAAGAAACTCTACAACTAAAGCAGTATAGTAAAAGTGAACATTTTACTAACAACTATAGAAATCGTCAAAGACCAGTTCCTTGCAAGAACCACCACATAACCACCACCAGGGTTACAATGACTTTGACGACCCTAACGATAGTGAGTATTCTAGCAATTACCATCAAAGACCAATTCACCCTAAGAACCATTAGTACAACCACAATCAAGGTCATCACAACTACAATGACCTTGATGAGCGAGTTATGAGACATATCAAAATGGAAGCCCTAAGTTTTGAGGGTCAACTTGATTCGTGAATCTTTGATAGATGGGTCTGTGACATGAATCAATTCTTTGACTGGTATAATTTATTTGAGAATAGGAAGGTAAGGTTTGCAAAGATGAAACTTAGTGGCCTTGCTCAGCTCTATTGGGAAAGTGTAGAAGAGTCTTTGGCTAGAAAAGGCCAACCTCCTATTACTGATTGGGTTGAGATGAAAACCAAGTTACAAGAAAAGTACCTACCTCATTCTTAAAGGGGAAATCTCTTAAACCAGTGGAATAATTTCAGGCAAGAAGGTAAACTTGCCAATATATAGGTGATATAATTTGATGAGTATAGGATAAGGTGCTCGGTTAGGGAGGATGAGACAATGACCCAAAGTAGTTTTTGAAAAGACTTAAACGATGACCTTAGAAGAGAGGTTGTGCTTAGAGGTGTGTTCACCCTTGATAAAGTTTATACCCTAGTATAAAATTATGAGTTGGTCACAAAACACTAGTGGTCAAGACATCAGGACACTAGTAGTGTCCCTTCTAGGTCTCGGTTTGGTCATAATAACTCTTTATTGGGTGCCCCGCCCCATAAACTTAATTCTACTATTTCCCAGATACCTAGAGAAGACAAGGGTAAGGGTATTCTCCCTGAAGCACCTAAAATGACCTCAAGGATTCAACATTTTAAGTGTCAGAGTTTTGATCATGTTTCCTCTAGTTGTCCCAAGAAAGTTTTGTTCATTAAAGATCAAGAGGATATGGGTGAAGAAAACAATTGTTATGATAAGGTGTATGCGGTACCTAACCCCGATGATTTTCAAGACCTGAATGATGAGAAGGATGAGTCCAACCTGCTAGGATGTGTTAGGTTTATATCCACTCAAATCAAGTAAGACTTCGTAAGATGGGAGACAATCAGGTTAAGTGTAGTAAAGTGTGTGTTAACACAACCCAAAAGAACTGAGGATTGGAGGAGAACTATTATCTTTTACACTTAACATTAAATGTGAAGATAAAGGTTGCAAGATCATTATAGATAGTGGTAGTTGTATCAAACAGTATACTCGGGTAGCGTATCTCGTTTAGGCTTAAAGTCTGTTCCATACCCTAAGCTCTACTATGTGTCCTGGGTTAATGATATATCCATAAGGATTAAAAAGAGATGTATTTTTTCCATAAAAATCTTGGAATATCATGATGAAATTTGGTGTGATGTTATTCCCATGGATGTAGGACATGTTATTTTGGGTAGACCATGGTTATAAGATTTGGACGTTACAATCTTTGGGCAATCAAATTCTTGTTCATTCATTTTTCATGGTAAGAAAATTCAACGTATTAGATTACCACCAAGGTTTAATGATAGTAGTAAAAAAATGGAAAAGGTGAAAGAAAGAGGGCTTAACATAATAAGTCCTAAGGAGTTTGACAATGATGTTTGTGAGGAGTCTGTTGTGTTTGCCTTAGTGGCCAAGGAGGTTGTAGAAATGTTTTTAGAAGAGCCACTCAAAGAGGTAAGGGAAGTATTGAAAGAATTTATAGATGTTTTCCCTCTAAACTACCTAATGTTTTACCCCTTATGCATGACATTCAACACGCCATAAATTTTGTCCCTAGTGCTACACTACCAAACTTGCCTCACTGTAGGATGAACCCCAGTGAACATGCCAAATTGCAAAGGCAAGTATGTAAAATATTACAAAAGGGATTTATACCAGAGAGTTTGAGCTATTGTACAGTACCTGCCATGTTAACACATAAGAAAGATGGATCATGACGAATGTGTGTAGATAGTCGAGTTAACAATAGGATTACAATCAAGTATCATTTTCTCATTCCTTGATTGGATGACTCGTTAGATATGATGGCAGGAGCCAAAATTTTCTCTAAGATTAACCTAAAAAATAGGTATCATCAAATTATGATATGTTTGGGAGATGAATGGAAAACTGCATTGAAGACTAAGGATGACTTATATGAGTTACTAGTCATGCCTTTTGGCCTTTCGAATACACCAAGCACTTTTATGAGAGTAATGACACAGGTGTTTATGCCATTTATAGGAAAATTCTTGATGGTGTATTTTGATGATATCTTTATTTATAGCAAAACCAAGGAAGAACATTTAAATCACCTTATTCAAGTTTTTACCACCCTAAGAAAGGAAAGTTTGTTTGCCAAAATTAAAAGGTGTTCTTTCATTATAGATCGAGTGGTTTTCTTAGAGTTTTATAGTTTCATGTAAGGGAGTCTCTGCGGATCCCCAAAAATTCCAGGCGATATTAGATTGGCCTGAGCCTAAGACTATTCATGAGGTCCATAGTTTTCTTGGGCTTGTGATTTTTTATCGTCATTTCATCAAAGGATTTAGCACCATCAAATCACCTATTACAAATTGTTTGAAACGAGGTGAGTTTCAATGGAGTAAAGGAACTAACAAGGCATTTGAGGAGGTTAAGAAAAAGATGATGGAGGCCTTAATGATGCAGTTTCCCGACTTTACTAAGGTGTTTAAAGTAGAATATGATGCCTCAAGAGTTGTTATAGGTGGAGTATTTAGTCAGAAACATCATTATGTAGCCTAATTTAGTGAGAAACTTAACAAGGTCAAACAAAAGTACTCAACCTATGATAACGAGTTTTATGTGGTGGTTCAGGCCATGTGCTATTGGTTCTATTATTTGCTATTATAGGAGTTTGTTATTAACTCCGGCCATGAGGCCCTCTGCTATATCAACTCTCAAAAGAAGCTCAATCATAAACATGGTCATTGGGTTGAATATTTGTAAGCCTATTCATTTGGTTTGAAATATAAATCTAGAATGGAGAATAAAGTGGCAGATGCTTTAAGTCGTCGGGTAACATTATTATCAGTGATGAGTGTTAAAGTGACAGGATTTGAGAGACTAAAAAAGAAGAATGAATCTTGCCTAGAATTTGAAGAAATATAAATGACTTTGAAGGATGAGAATAATCATGTTGTAAATGATTATCTCCTCCAAGAATAGTATTTGTTTCGGGATAATAAGCTTTGTATTCTGAAGACATCCATGCATGAATTTTTTATATAAGAGATTCATGGTGGAGGTCTTTCAGGATACTTTAGAAGAAATGAAACCATTGAAGAGGTGGAACGTTAATTTTTTTTTGTCTAGTTTGAAAAGAGAAGTAGCTAAGTTGGTAGATCAATTTCAAACATGTCAACTAGCTATGCATATAAAATAAAATACTAATCTTTACACCTGGTTTCTTGTTTCCACTTACACTTGGAGAGATGTAAGTATGGATTTTGTGTTTGGGTTTTCATGTACTGCAAAGAAACATGATTCTATTTCTGTGGTTGTCGATCACTTCTCAAAGATGACCCATTTTATCCCTTGTATTAAGACCACAGATTCTTGACCAGATATGGAGGCAAGGCTAATTTATAGGCTATAACTCCAATCTTTTTGCTGACTTCAAAGGGCCTCATATACCTTGGAGCTAATTTTCACTTCATACCAAATCTTAACATATGTTTCCATAACGCAACCTTAAAAAATACTTTATCACCAATACCAATTTCTAGAGGTCTCCTCCTATTATCTGCATAACTCTTCTGTCTATCATAGGTTTTCTTCATCCTGTCTTTTATGATTTTTATCTTTTCTGAGGTAGCCTGCACCAATTCCGGCTCAAATAACTGCCTATCCCCCACCTTTTCCCAGCATACTGACGTCCGCATTTTCTACCATATAAAGCTTCATAGAGAGTCATTCCTATTGTAGCTTGTTAGTTGTTGTTATAGGTAAACTCTACTAACAACAGATGATCTTCCTAACTCCCTTCGAACTTTAATTTACAGGCCCTTAACAAATTTTCTAATAACTGAATGGTTCTTTCAGGTTGACCATCAGTCTGGGGGAAAAGTCGTGCTTAGATTCAACTTTGTTCCCAGAGCCTGTTGTACACTTTGTCATAATCGGGAGGTAAACTTGGGGTCTTGGTTTGATACTATCAACATGGGCACTCCGTATAATCTCACAATTTCATTCACATATAATTTTTCTAGTTTTTTTTCACTAAGTCCATCATTTTCATAAGTAAAAAAAGTGTAGATTTGGTTAGTCAGTCGATGATGACCCAAACCGCATCCGTGCTCTTTCCCCCCTAAATAACCTCTATACAAAGTCCATGATATTTTTCCACTTCCATTTGGGTATTAATAGTGGTTGTAACAGTCCGACTAGTTTTTGATGTTCTACCTTTACATGTAGATAGATCTCACACCTTGCCATGTATTTAACTAACTCTTTTTTTATATTCGACCACCAAAAGAATTCCTTTAAATCCTGGTACATTTTTGTACTCCCAGGGTGCATTGCAAGCCTCAACTCGTAAGCCTCTCGTATAATTTCCTTTTTCAGTGTTTCATCATTTGGCAAGTACATTCATCTTCCTATAACTATTATTCCATCATCCAGAATCTAGTATGGCGCCTCCTGACTTTACTTTGTCTCTTATCTTATTAACTTCAACATCTTTTCATTGAGCCCCAAACACCTTATTCCAAAGTGTCGATCTTATTTTTAACTGAGTTATCAAAGACTCTCTTAGTCCTGCCTTTACTTGAGCACCGATCTTTCTTAGCTCTAATAATTCCCTTCCATCTGAATCCTCTCATTGAGCCTCCACTGACCTATTCTTGCAACTAAGAGTATCTATGATAACATTTACTTTCCCTAGATGATATTCAATTACATAATCATAATCCTTGATTAATTTCACCTAACATCTTTGTCGCATATTTAATTCCTTTTATGTCATCAGATATCTTAAACTCTTGTGATCAGCAAAATATTTGGACATGGGACCCATATAAATAATGTCTCTAAATCCTTAGAGCAAACACTATAGCTTCTAATTTTAAGCCAAGCACTAAGTAATTGACCTCATGGCTTCTTAACTTTCTTGAAGCGTAAGTAATCACTTTACCATATTTCATCAATACACAACCTAAACCTTTCTACGATGCATCATTATAAACCATTAGTCCCTCTATTCTTAAAGGAAATGCCAACCTTGGTGTAGTAGTAAGCCTTTTTTTTTTTTAGCTCCTGAAAGCCTTCTTTATATTCTTTTATCCATTTCTATTTTGTCTCTTTTCGAGTCAATCGGGTCATGGGAATAGCTATGTTGGAAAACCCTTTTATAAATATTTGATAATACCCTGTTAATCTAAGGAAACTATGAATCTCAGTCACATTTGTAGGTCATTCTCATTTCAATACTACCTTGATTTTTCTTGGATCCACTGATATTCCTTCAGTCGATATACGTCATAGAAAAATCACTTCTTTCAGCCAAAACTCACACTTGCTAAGTTTGGCATACAACCGATGTTCTCTCAATCTCAATAATACTTGCCTCAAATGTTGTTTATGCTCTAGGTACGAGCTTGAATAAACCAAGAAGTCATCTATAAACACCACCACAAACTTACCTAAATATGGTTGAAAAACCTTATTCATCAAGTCCATAAACATTATTGGTGTATTTGTTAACCCAAACGGCATTACCAAGAACTTGTATTGTTCATAATGAGTTTTGAATGCAGTCTTTGGTACATCCAAATCCTTGATTCTCAACTGGTAATACCCCGATCTCAAGTCTATTTTAAAAACACTCTGGCCTTTTGAGTTGATCGAACAGATCATCTATCCACGGAAGTGGATAATTGTTCTTTACTGTCACCTTGTTCAACTATTTGCAATCTATGCAAAGTCTAAAGGTTCCTTCTTTTTTCTTTACAAACGAAACAGGAGCTCCCTAAGGAGAATTACTTGGATGTATGAATCATTTATCCAGTAATTCCTGTAAGTAAACCTCTAGCTCTACTAATTATGTTGGTGCCATCTGATATGGTTACTAAGCTATGCAACTGAGGTACCCTCTCCTTTCTTGAACCGACTAAAATGTCCCTTACCTCTTTTAAGCAGAGGGTGTCTGCTAAAGGTATACTCTGCATCCTTTTGCTTACCCAAACCATGTTGGCCTTCCTTCATACATACATTGAGGGCCTCTACTGCCTCAATCTCTATGGTAGTATCAAACTTAAAGGCAATTAGTTCATGCCCTAACTTTTACCATAGTCCATCTCGTAACCTTTCAACCTTGTGCTGCTCACTAGGAGTTTAGTGCAAGGCAAACATGGAGAGGTTATGGAACCTTCTCTCATAGTCGAGTGCTGATATGTCCCCTTGTCTCAAGAATAGAAACTCCTGTTCCTTAAATTTTCGATAATAGGAGGAGTAAAACTGATGCTTAAACTGTACTCTAAACTCTGCCCAAGACAAGGATCCTGCAAGTCTCCTCAACCTCATTATATCCCACCAAGATCACATCCTGTCTAAAAGTAAAAGGGTAGCACAATTTACTCATAAACCCTCTGCTACTTGCATTTGATCCATAGTATCATCAACCGTGCGAAGCCTTATGTTTATTTCTCGGCATCTGGTTTTCCCAAAAAGGGTTCACACCTTAGTTCCCTCATACTTTCACATGTACACCAATGTATCCACACTATCAGCTAGTGTTGTAACCATAAGTATAGTCTGTATTGTCGGTACTATTGGATTATTAGGGTCGAGGCACCAGGCATCGCCTCAATCATTGCCCACACTATCTGAGCTATAAGTGTTGGATCAACATGTAGCATGGGCACTGATACAGACACTGGTGTTGCAACTGAGGGTACAACTCCTTGTCTCTGCTGGTTTGGACCCCCGGGTTGTGATCCCATAATCTATCTCAAATCAGTATAGCCATGGAAGCCCATTGACTCCCCTAATCTTGATTGATGAGATATTAGAGGCATATGAAAGGCCATATCCTCTAACAGGTCCTCTTCATATATCTCTTCAAAATATTCTCATGTCATCACACCTTTCCTCATATGTAACATCCTGAATCAAATTAGCAATTTATTGAACTCTTATTCAGTTTCCTGAACCCAAACCAAGGCTCTGATACCAACTGTAACAATAAAAAAAAACATATAGAAACATATACATATGTCGATTTTATTTGATGTGAATTTTTAAAAAAAAATCGGTAAAGCCTCCTTTATATCTTTAATATCAAGTTATCGACTCAAAGAATTTCTCAACCTATAAATAACAACTAGAATGCTTGTCCCATCATATTGGACCTCATAACTCAACCAAAACATCAACTACTTATTTTTTTTTTGTAGAGATAACATTATAATATTCCATAGAACAAAATTCTAAAATTAGTTAGTTTACAACAAGCATTGATTTCTTAAGAAAATAGATATGTTTAGTTTGGCATATAACAAAACTATATCTAACTTCATATAGACAATATCTTTAATTACATTACCAGCCATAAATAATTTAAACATTTAGATTCTTAAACACAAAGATTACATAACAACAAAATATTAATGCCTCCGAATACGTAATTAATTAAACAAAAGGCTTTTATCTATGCATCTACTTTCTAGCTCGAGGGAGCAAGGTACCTAGCAACATATTTATATGACAAAAATATTAGGTAAAAATTACACTTTACAATAAACAAATAAAATAATGACCATTTAATTCATACTCAATAATATATTCACTACATCATTTAATGGAGTAACTTATTATAGATATGTTAATGTCTATGCCAGTTCTTAACTAAGTATCTAAACATCTAAACTTGTTCATTAGTTTCGTTGTTTAAGAAATAATTCTTTTTTGCACGTCTATTTAACAAGATATTATTTTCATTAACCAGAAAATAATTTTTGGACACGCCCATTTAACATGACATTATTTTCATTAACCAGAAAATAACCTGTTAACACGCTCATTCAACAGAGCATTATTTCCATTCTTTTTTTTTCACAAATTTACATTAAATTACAATTAAAAGAAATTCCTTACAGAATTATAGAAATAAACATATAATTTATTTCAAGGTGTTGAACATCTACTCGGTACCTATGCGTGTGATGTGGTCTTTTACTGTTGGCCAAACTCCATAACCTCACCTATAATACCATAAATTTACGAATCACTAACCGTTCATTTACCATAAGAATTAATCATATCTTTCATATAGAATTTTCAAATTTAAACACAACTCAATACGATTCATATGCGTGTGTGTTAAAACACATCGATTAATCCTAATTAAACATGTTTCCTTCACTATCGAGGCCAAAATTCAACCCTTTTATTTTTTGTAGTCTTAGCCGAAATTAATAGAGAGGGTATAGAAGGGTCCCCCCCCCCCTTTTTGTTTTTAGATTTCTTATTCTTTCACTCCATTTACATCTATTCATATGCTAATTAGTATAATTTTAACCAATTTTATTAATTCTCCAATTTCTTTCTCATTTCTTCCTCTTGGTTGAAAGTCACCACTAAAGAGAGGGGGTTTGTTTCTTCCATTTTTTTTTTAAACTAACCAATTACCCTATCTTAACATATGCTTATAATCATCAACAAGCCATAAATTGCATCATTACATAATTCACAATGCAATTCCCTAATTTCATATAATATAAACAATTGCATTTCTTCATTAAGGTATGAAATTAAAATTATTAAATACATAGAATAGGTACTTTACCTCAAAGGAAGAATGTTTCAAGGAAAGAAAGCAAGTAAACCCCAAGTTCCCTTCTCCTCATCCTTAAACCCTAACTTTTGATATTTTTCTCTCTTCAAAATAACTTTATAATCTCTTAATCAACCCTTTTGATCCCTAAACATAACTTAACTTTTCTAATTACACTTAATTTCTCCTTTATTTGAGTGAATTAGGCAAGAATTTGAAGAAATATTCAAGAATCCCCCTCCCTCTCTTTTAGCATTCAAAATTACCAGCCAATAGAAGAAATTTAGGTACTTATATAACCCAAATTTTTAATTTTGCACATTGACCCCTTTTAGTTTAGCTTTTAACCAATTTGCCTTCATCTTTTCTTTCTCAATTAATTAATGCCTTATCACTTGTCTTTGTTTGATTTCATCCCTCTCATATGCTTATCTATTTATTTTATTCAAAACCATTTTTATTTTCATATTAAAAATAAAATATCCTCTTTTTATTTTTGTTCAGGTTAGATTATAAACTGGTTTTTACACGCTAACCCTTAATGTGACATCGAAGGAAAAACCTATTTAGGATTTACAATTCCTGTGCCATTTTTTAATTCTAAGGAGGATACAAAATACATCAAATTAAATAAAGGTAAGAATATGAAGATAAATTGCATTAATATTTACATACAGAACTCACATACCCTAATTAGGGTATACAATTTCTAGGTTGATTTTGAGTTACGAGAAAAATATGATTACACCAAAGAAGCAAAAATACCCACCCCACACAAACACACACACAGACATATGTGTGTGTATTAAACCAAAATTTATAATAAAAAAATCATTTACTCTTAATACGACATCCGATGAGAAACCTACATAGAATTTACAACTCTTAGGTCGATTTTGAGTTGCTAAAAATTAAAGCAATTGATATACCAAATCAAAAATCAAAAAATAAATTTTCTCTTCAATGAAACGAAAAACAGATTCATCATAATTCAAAAACCAACATGTTCAAAACCATTTAAAATAAACAACTCAATGCATTAGGGGTTCAAAAACAACATTATGAAGCAATTAATTTGACTAGAGGCTGTTATAACTATTTGAGCAGTGGTGGCACATGGTATTCATATGACGACACATTTCGTTTTTTTGGAAAATGATATCACATGTGCTATAGACATTATTTTTGCAAAAGATATCAAGAAATCTAGTTTGAGGATAGAATTTTAGGTTGATAGAGGGATGGAATTTGAGCTGATCTGGGACCAAAGTTTAAGGAAATTTAGGCATGTGTTTTGCAAAGACTTGAGCTTGTGTTTTGTAAAGATTTAGGGTTGTGTTTTAAGAAGTTTTGGGTTGATTTTTTTAGAAAAAATGTTGCAATTCTAGGTTGAAAAGGGGTTGGTTTCAACAGAAATTTTAGTGTTGAATAAGGTTACAGTTACATTCTTTATGTTTTTTATGTCTAATCTCCAATTTATATTATTTGGGCTCGTTTAAAAAAAAACTAAACTAGAAAAATATTATTATCTTTATATCATTTTCTTATTGAAGTGTGATCTTCATATAATTTTTTTTAATTCTACTTGATTTTTCTATTTATTTTTAATTTTCTCAATTGTATGATCTTCCATTATAATTTTTTAGTCTCACATCAACTCTCCTTTTCTTTCTTGTCTCTTATTTCATTCCCTAAATTTTTATTTTTATTTTTTATTGTTTTTATTTTTAGTTTTCTATCTTGTCACACAAAACAAAATAATAAAAAATAAACAAAAGTGCTAATAATTATGAAATGGTAAAATTTTAATGAGCTTCATGGAAAATATATTTTTGGACAAATCAAGGGGTTACAAATAGATTATGATAGTTACTCTCTCTTTATAATACTTACGACACAAAGACATTTGAAAATTCATTTTCCATTTACTTTGTATAATAAGTTTGTAAAGACCAAATCAAAGTGGTTTGATTGAAAGGTAATTGGTGCATGAAAATTTAAAAATAAATTCAAATTATTTGGTGACCAACCTAGACATGAAATTAAAAATGGATCCAAAATATTAGGTGAACAACCTAGACATGAAATTTAAAATGGGGCCAAATTGGTACGTGACTAACCTTGACATGAAATATAAAAGGGACCCAAGTTGTTTTGTGATGAACCTTGACATGAAATTTAAAACAGGTCCAAATTGTTAGGTGATCAATTTTGAAAAAAAAATTAAAACAGGTCCAAATTATCAGGTAATTAGCCTTTGATATATTTAAAAAGGGATCAAAATTGTTAGCTCACCAACCTTAATGTGAAATTTATAATGGGACCAAATTTTTAGGTAACCAACCTTGATATGAACATTAAAAAAAAAGGTCAAAATTATTAGGTGGCCAACCTTGACATGAAAAATAAAAAAAATAGGTTTAAGTTATCAGGTGATCAACCTCAATATGAAAATTAAAATGGGTCCATGTTGTTAAGTGACCAAACTGGACATAAAATTTAAAATGGTCCAAATTATTAAGTGATCAACCTTGAAATAAAATTAAAAAAAGGGGTCAAAATTATTATGTGACCAACCTTAACATGAAATATTAAAAAATGGATCCAAATTGTTTAGTGACCAACATTAACATGAAATTTGAAAATAGATCCAAATTATTAGGTGACCAACCTCAACTATAAAATTAAATGCTTTCTTGATTACAAAGTTTAGTTTAACTTACTTGGCTAGGTGATGTAGGCAAAAAGATCTTGATTGCAAACTCAACTTGTTGTTTGCCTTTTTCCTAATATCATCTTATGTGCAATGATTGATTCTGATTTTATTTGTGAATGATACTCGTCTGTATTGAGGGGGAAACACATATTGTATATTTTGAAAGTTCAAGCTTCCCTTTTTACATTGAATGTGTCTTCAAAGATCTTCAGTTTTAAGAGTGTCTCTAAATGTAGTCACTAACTTGCTTAAATTGTTTGAGTGACTTAAACACCTTCTAAACTCACTACGAGTTTGCCTTCCCATGTTCTCAACTTTTGATCATTAGATGCTTATGGTTAATACATCGTTTTAACTTACCTCATATTAATTTTGCTGGGCATTGCCCCTATGTATAATATCAGTGTTTGTTCATCTATATTCTCTCTACATCAACATCATGAAAAAGTTGTTTCCTTTACTTGGTCCATATTGGCTTTGCATCTTATTGCCTCTAAGTACAATCTGAAGATTTATGTTGATTAGTATTTAAAATTGTATTTTTATCAAGGTTTTATATCATTATTTTGCACTTAAAGTATCAATAACTCCTTAACTAGAGCATGTTTTATAATAACATGTCTAATAATAAAAGATACCTTTAATTTATGATAAATTTTCATCTTAAATGCAGGCCTATCACATAAATCAAAGGATTTATTGATGAGTTTAACTATTGAAATTGAGAAGACAAAGAGAGGGTTAAGCTTAGAAAAGAGATGTTGGTTCAGTCCAAACTAGAACACCATTCAGTTATTTGATCATAACTGGAGCTGTAGAACTTGGATTTAAATTTGGTTTTCAGATCAAGATCATGTTCTTGCTCTCTCTCTCTCTCTTTATATTTTTGTAATGCTGAAGTTTTGTTTATATTAATTTCTTGTTTATGCTTTTCATTTCCTTTCCTTTACTTAGTTAACTTATATCTTGTTTATGTTCTTATCTTGTTTATTTATGTTTCTCTCTTTCATTATGTTAAGCTAAGTTTATTATGTCAAGGTGAAAAGGTTACACTAATGGTGTAAGAATAAGTATAGTATAAACTCAACATGGACTTTAATGTTTGATACTAACATGTTTTGTATTTGTTATCTTGTTTACTTTTAATACTTTACTTGTTAAATGGTTAATCTAGATTTATGTTGTATAACCCTTGGTACAACAAATACTTAGCACTTTCATAGCCTAACCGTATGGTATAATCGACACCTGTGCTATGAAAGGAACTTGATTTGTTATTAACATAAGTTATAATCATGAATGCCTGACACATTTACAAGTATTAAGATTATTCGAATAAGATAACTAATGTAATCATGTTAACAATTTATAATTCGATTGGAACCTTCTTTATGTGTGGTTTCCAGTTGAGTAATAAAAAGAGTTTATACTATGTTTGTTCGAAATACCATTAGTGGATCCTCTAACCTTGACAATTATTGTATCCTTGTTTAATCCTTATATCAATATCACATCTCAAAGCTCTCTTCCACTCCTTTTCTGTTATTATCTATTTCTTTATTTGTAGTTTATACAGTTAACCTCCCTGTGGTTCGACCCCGGTCTTGCCAGGTTATTTATTACTTCGACACTCTTACACTTGGCAGAAGACATCAACTCTTTTGATCGTGTCATATGTTCATCAATGCTTACTTTTTATAACAATATGAAGAGGTTGTTCTTTACCACTTAGCTTATAATGAAGTTTTTTGAATTATCATTTGGTTATTATTGTCATAATGATTCTTTTAAATAAAGTTTTCCCTAACTATTTCAGTTCTGTTTGTCTCTTGTAGTAGCCATCAAAAGACACACATGCATCACCATCATTTTTATCAAGAACTTTGCAAACTATGTCAAATAGGAATAGTTTATTATACAACATTTTTTTATTCAAGGAATCATATTTCATGTTTTAGGGCCAAGCTGTAATTTTAGTGATTATGTTCATGTAGGTCCAATTATTAAATTTAAATCATTGAGATTTAATTTCAAAGTATTATATAGAAATTTTGGTTTTTTTTGGTCAAAAGCTCAAAACATGTCATTCAAGTGTTATGATGTAATTCTTGGACTTTTTTGTTGGCATATGATGAATAGGTATTGGTTGGGGTTGTGAAAAAATATTTATTTTAAAATTTTGGTTATTAATAGTTCAAATTGATTCTCAGACAAACAAAACGCTATTTTATAAAGAAAACATTGGATTCCACGAGTAAGGTGTTTTGGCTTTCTTAAAAGGAAATGCATCTTTTTTATGTGTGTTGATTTTGCCTTTTTATTGGTAAAACTCCATGAGTTACTACAGTAAGTGATGATATGCAACACATAAACCTATTGTGATTTAGCTTGAAAAATATTTTTTCTTTATATAGGCTAAATTTATCAATATAAATAAACTATTTTTTTTATCAGAAATGAGCTAGAAAGATATTTTTTAAAGAGGCTAACACTTATCAATAAAAAAAATATATATCAAAAGGGGCTTTTAAAACCATGTAATGTAGGTTATGGTTTATGTTTATAAAAGAATGAGATATATAAGGATCAAATAATGTTTAAAAGTGTAAAGACATAGGATCACTTATATACATAAAGATCTGCTAGGCTTGTCATCTTGATTTTGAAATTTTAGTGATTCATCTCACTACATCTTCAATTCTCCAAATTCTACCTCGTGCCTTGACATTTCATCTTCAATTTTGGATTGCATATTGTCATTAAAGAAGATTTTAAAGAGCTTTTGTTTCTAGATATTTATTGTATCCCTTTTGTTCTTTTTACTATCCTTTTATTTGGAGAATTCCTAAAACTTGCCCTTCATATGAGGAGTCATCCTAGTCAGGATTATTATTTAAGAAAAATATTAAAGGCTTAAATGGGGATAGCATGGGATAAATTTTGTTCATGAAAGACATATCAAAATTGGTCTTTGTTCATCTAAAATCCAAATCTACCCATATTGATAAACCTTAGCCTTATTCAAAACTCTATTAATTAGAAAGACCATAAGGTTAACCCTAGAAAACAAGTGTTGGGATCATGACCCGAATGCATACTATTTATTATTATTTAAGTCATCAAATCATTTGATTAAAGTTTAGGCTTAATTGTATTATTCAAGCAAGAGTTTCCCTTTATGATGTTCGTTGGAAGTGGAAAGGGTGATTTTGAAGTTAAAAGATAGATTAGCAAGACTTTTAACTTTTTAGTTTTATTGGAAGAGGATAATATATATTGGGATTCATGATTCTTTCTTTTAAAATTTAATAGGATTGAGAAAAAAAAGATTTTAGGATTCACAAAGAATGGATTCTGCCTAGTATTTACATGATATATCTTGAGATTTGATCAATTTTGAGAGAATTTTCCACAGTATATTACTTTGATAAAAACATCTTTGAATTTCAGAACAAAAATAATACATAAAAAAATACATATTTTATTTAAAAGAAGCAATGTAGTCCCAAAATATACAAAGAATAAATCCAAGAAAAATAAGTTATTAATAACCTTACTCATAAATTCTAATAACAAAAAGGGTTAACAACATAACCCTCATTCCATCTTTATATCAGCCTTCCCCATCAAATATTTTTGACGTGGCTATACTCATCAGATGCTATTTCCATCGTTTTTACCAATCAATTGCTAAGCTAATGGTGAATTGGTGACGATATGGTATATTCCATTATTTTTCACATATACAACATGGCCTTTGCTTAGCAACTCATAGGCTTAATACTTGAAATTCTTACAGTTTTCAATTGAATGACCTAGAATCTTGTCGTGATATTCATACTTTAAAGTAGAAGAGGTATGTCAATATTAGTTAGTAACACTTTAAAGCTTGGTCGAGCTCGAGATGACTGGCTAGGATAACGATTATGATCAAGATTTCCACTTTGAAAGTCGTGTTCTGATTTGTTATTTGACATGGTACTAAACCTCATTATTGAATTTCCTAAACCTTCCTGATTTTAAGCCTTACTCAACATTTTTTATTGTGGTCACCACATCTATGAAATAAGATAATAAATTGATAACCAAGTATTTACAATATGGATCCTTTAAAGTATCAATGAAAATGAAGGTGAGCTTCTTCTCGGGTAAAAAAGGGTATGTTCACACTACTACTTCATGCAACCTTAAAGTATATTCCTTGATCGACTCTTTGTTTTTTTCTTCATTGTTTAAATATCAAACTTACAAGGAGTTACCTTTATGTTAAGTCTATATTTCTTTAAAAAGGAATTGACCAAATCTTTTCATTTCTTCATTTTTGAGCTATCCAACCCTGTACATTAGCTAAGGGTAGACCCAAACAAGCTTTCCTGAAAATAATAGATCAATAGTTTCTCATCATAAATAACTTTAATCATTTTGATATAATACACCTTAAGATGGGTCTCTAGACATTGAGCTCTTGAGTGCTTGATAAATTCAATTACTATAAATTTTCTAAAATTGTCAACATTTAGTACATGTAGCCAAAAGAGGATCATACAAGTATTTTTATTCAATGAATTCTTGTCCTTTTATGGTTGTTTTTCATACACCATTTCTTTATTTAAACGATAAGCACCTATATTTGATCAGGTTGTTAATTTGTTTCCTGAAGTCACGGTAGTGATCAATAGAATGTCTCAATTCTTCTGAATGGTACTTACATTTGGCATTCTTATTGTACAATTTAGGAAAAGATATTTTGAGTGGACTCAAATGATTGAGGGATTATCTGGTGTGTGTTCTTAAAGTGTTAATAAATGTTGAGGAGAGGAATTGGATAAGAAGATGATTTGTGATATTTCATTTTATGTAAAACCCAGGTCAAAATATTTATATAAAAAAAAGAGAGAAGAGAGAGCTAGGTAAATATAATAAAAATAAAGAGTAAGGAATTAACCAAGGGCTAAATTGAAAAAAAAATAAAAATAAAAATAAATGAAAAGGGATTTTATAACATGAATTTAAGAAATTAAAGGACCTAAAAAAAGAGAGTGAGAAGCCTCCCTCTCTTAATTTCCCCATCTTTTTCCCTCCTTTTAGAAAACCAACCAGCATTGCATGCCACCATTTACCCTTTCTAAAGTGTGAAAAATAGAGAGAGAAATGAGAGTGGAAACATGTAAGGAGTAATTAAAGTGTTATCAAGAGAAGAAAAAGGATATTGATTGAAAAGATAGAAGATAATGGGAAGAGAAGGATAGAAAAGAAGAAGAGGGCGCGAAGAAGGATTTTGGAGGCCAAATAGCATAAACTAAAGTATTCTAAGCACTTCCTAACTGAAATTGTAAGTAAAACCCTTAATTTTCAGATTTTATCTTTTAGGGTTCTTAAGCAAAAATTAGAGGGAAAGAGAAAAAAACTCATAAATTCTGCACTTAGAAGATTAGTTGTTTAATAAAATGACATTATTATTCAAGATTGAAGAAGATATTGGGACGGGAGAGAGGCCCTTGGTTCAGTCATATGGAAGAAAAGAGTGGAGGAAGACTTTCTTTGCTTAATTAATTATTGATGAAGGGAGATATTGAACTGCAGCTGGATAGCTCTGATGTCCAAGTTGCAACTGAGTTTGAGAATAGAAACCAAAAGAATTTGAGATATTTTTCTTCACGTGATTAAGTATAGGTATGTTAACTTTCCATTGCAACAAGATTTGGGTCATTTGGAGTTATGGAACTTCAAATATGGGTGAAATACTAATGAGGGGTCAAGTTGTGCACTCCAAAACTAAAATTGTTGCCTGACTTGTGAGTGAATTTTGGATTAGTGGAGCACGAAATTTTGGATAAGTTTCTTCTTTAAAGTTGTGCATATGGGTGTTAAGGTTAATTAGAAATTGGCCTTACCTGATTCAAGTTCCTAAAACTCTAGTTACGAATAAAAAACATCAGATAGGTCCTGCTGTATTTTGTGTGACAGCTTTTAATGACTAAATTGAAGCTGAAATTAAAAATAGATGGGAATGAAATTGAGTATACCTCTTCATGGCATTAGTACTAGGGATGTTAACTCTTATTTGAAGCAAACTTTGCATAAGTTGAACCTTTAAAACTCCAATTATGCATAAAAATTCATAAAAAAATCAGGCTGCCACCTAAAAGATAGATTTGTGAGAGTATAGAGAATGAGCAAAATTAGATGTGTTAATAGGTAATCTAACCTCCACTTGTTTAATAATAAAAAAGGGATACGTTAATGTGTGAGAAAATAGAATTTGCACCACATTCCCAATAAACAAGTTAGTTTTAATTGGAACGCAAAACATTGTTTAGTCGTACAAGCAAATTGATGAATAAATGACAACCATTTGGGAGGAATCTTTTAATGATCATGGGATTTTGAATGAGAAACACAGGAATGAACTAATATATTTTAAATTTTTGGATGAAAGAATATGTCAATTAAGATTTGTGGTCCGATCCAGAGTTTTTGATTAACAAACTTTAATCTCGTTATGGTGCAGGAGAGGGCCCCAAGGCAGTCCAGCGTACCCACGCCGGAACATCACATCATACTCCAGGTGGGTGATAACATTCCTTAAATGTCTCTTATTAAGCCATGTAAATCTCATAATGAATTTATTTGAATTGTTGTATTAATTGTCACAAAGATGAAACGTTTGATATGGATTTAATATTAGAATGAAGTGATTTTTGAATCACATGATGAGACCGGCTTCCAAGAATGGAATGCTAGATTTATAGCAACCAATAAAGTCACTGATGGTGATTGTTAAAATCACGAAATGATATTGGCTTTCGAGAATGAAACGTCGGATGTATAACAATCGATTAAATTGCTAGAGGAGATCATTAAATCACAAAATGAAATTGGCTTCTGAGAGTGGAATGCCGGATATATAGCAATCGATTAAATTGTTAGAGGTGATCATTAAATCACGAAATGAAATTGGCTTCCGAGAATGGAACGTCAGATGTATAGCAATTGGTTAAATTGCTGGAAATGATTATTGAATCATAAATGAAATTGGCTTTCGAAGATGAAATGCCAGAATTATGGAATTTGATTTGGTTGCTAAAGATGACTAAGGAATCTTGATAAGAGATAGGCGTCTAAGAATGGAATGCCACATTGAAAGATGGAAGTATTAAAGCACTTGTGTTCCATAACTAATCATGGAAATTTAACAATAATAAATAAAAAGAGAGATTGATGAACTACGTTAAATTTATTATCGTAGAAAGAATTTTTTTATTGAAATATTCATGTCTATTTTAATATAATAGATTTTATTGCATTATTTTCTCATTAACTGCAGGAACTTCACATATCCGGTAGGCTCGTTTCTCTATCCATGTGACATGTAAATGTTAGGAAGACTTTTGTGCATGTATAGGCTCCCTCTTTTGGCATGTAATTATAATGTAAACTTTTACAATATTGCATAATGTTACTGTTTGTAATTAGTATAACTTAGACTCTTGTTTGGAGGATTATAATATAAGTAGTGGTAAATATCATGTTTCTTATCACATGTCAAGTCTTCCTCATTTTGGTTACTGTTATAATTCCACTTCATGATTAAGTAATTTATATTTGTTTATGATGCGGATAAAATGATATTTGTTGTTTCAATGTATGATAAATATTGTGGTTGTGATGATGATGATGTTTGTGGGATGGAGACTCGGGATGATTAGGTCGTGAGTGGGTTATAAGATATGAGATTTTTGAAGTGTAAACAGGTTATACGTCGATAACTTGGGACCTCCCGGTATAGGGAAGACTCTGCCAAAATTTTGACAGACTATTACATTAGAATTACACACACACACACACACACACACACACACACACAATACCCGTATATTTCTTTAGTACCAAATCATAGGAAAAAAACTTTAAAAGTATATGAAAGCATAGGGATGCTTTCATGTTATGAAAAGCATGATGTTCAGGTTGAAATAAAGATGGAGATGCTTAAGGTATTTGGCTTATATTAGCATATCACATGTTCAAAAGGGATGCGTCAATAATAGTTTAAGATGGATTTTATGGTTGACATCAAGAACCTTTGATGATCCTCTAACATTTGATAAATTGAGTAGGCATTCTAGTAAGGAAGACATGGAGGAATTATTGGAGAAATTGCTTTAATTAATATTGGAAAGTAAAAGAACGCATCATCATTATCAAAACATAATTTTAGATTTCCCTTAAAATTATCCTTTTTTAAAAAAAATAAAAACAACAAAAAAGGAAAAGCAATATAAAAAGACCAACAACTTGGCAAGAGCAAGTTGAGAATGGTTTCAAATAAATAGAGGAACTAAACTAAGATTTTGGAGAAAAAAATAGGAATCCAGATGTACCCAAAATTGAAAGACAATGCAGATTCAGGGTTAAATTAAATGATTATCAAGTGACTTTGCATAAAATTAAGTTTGGGGATTCAATTAGATTTTTAATAGGCTAATTTGATTTAATCATTGGTATAATTAAAGGTTTAATTAAGTTTACATATTAATTTGGGCTTTTAATAAGTCAAATTAATTTTATTAAGGGCTTAATTGATAAAAAAAATTAAGTTTGAAAACTTAATTTGGGCTTAATTGAGAATATTGAAATTTTATAAGACCAAAGTCAATTAGGTGAAATCAGGAACAAAATTACAAGAAAATCAAAGTTTGGAGATCAATTACGGATCAAATTGAAAAATTTTAAGACCAATGATCTTTTTCTAAAATGCACATGAATTTGAAGACTCAATTCAACCGAAAACAGAGGTGAAATTGAAGAAATTAGAAGTATGATCAAGTTAAAAAAAACACACTAAAATCAAAGGGTCCTTTCAAAATCTTGCAGGGGCAAAATTTAATTAATTCTTGGAATCATAATTCAATTAAGGACTTAATTGAACAAACTCGAAGATTGAGGGCTAAAATCAAAAGAGGGATTTATGATCTAATTTAATATAGAAGTGCCAAAACAATGCGTTTAAATGAAACAATGTGTTTTGATCGCGTTTGAACCAAAGCAAAGTGTTTTGACAAGCTTATTATATAAAGTGACCATCTAGTTTTGTGGTAAATAAAAATCCTAATTGGTCTTCAAAGTTCTAGGCAAGGGGTTAGTTATACTAAAACAAATATTTAAATCACCCTAAAATATTCTACCTAAAGAAAGCTACTTCATGTTTTTTTTTTAATGACAAAGGTACTTACTATACATAAATGTTAAAATTTTGCGTAAACTAGTACATGTATTTATTTTTGAAGGTAAAAGATTGCAATTACCTAAATGATGATATGGGATTCAGGCCTGGCAACAAGGTCTATTCCTCAGTTTAGAATATAAGCATTAGACCCGAGAGGATGGTGATGGTTAATGTTGTTTTTCTCATTTTATTCAATCTTATCTATAATGTGACATTCAAGGAAAAACCTACTTAGTATTTATCATTCCTATGCCAATTTTGAGTTCAGATAAGGATAAAAAATCTATCAAATTAAATAAAAGCAAGAATACAAAGATAAATCACATCAATATTTACATACACAACTCACTTACCCTTAATGTGATGTCCAAGAAAAAATCTAATTAGGATTTAGAATTTCTAGACCAATTTTGAGTTATAAGAAAAATACAAATCATGCCAAAAAAATACAAAAATATCACATTAATATTTACAATAAAAAAATTGTTTATCCTTAATGTGACATCCAATGAGAAACGTACATAGGATTTATAACTCTCATACCGATTTTGAGTCACAAAAAAAATTCTATTCATGGCAAAAAAGCAAAAATACTAAAATGTATACATTATATCAATATTTATAATAGAAAAATCATTTACCTTTAATGTGATATCCGAGGAGAAACCTGCATAGGATTTACAACTCCTAGACTAATTTTGAGTTACAAAAAAGTTAAATAAATTGTAATGTCAAATCAAAAACAACAAGAACAAATTCACACTTCAATCAAATTAAAACAATCATCACAATTCAAAAATAACATTTTTAAAATTATTTGAAATAAATAACTCAATGAGTTAAGGGTTAGAAAATGACCTTAGAAAGCACTTGAGTTTGATTGAAGGTTATTGTAATTAATCCAAGCAGTGGTGGCACGTGGTGTTCACACAATGACAAATTTGGTTAGTCATTATAGTTGTCATGACATGCACGACATCGAATGACAAAGCTGCTTCCTAGAATCGAAGGAGTTTTGGGTTTAATCATAAAGTTATGATTATAGGGTTCAGGAGTCACCATCTAGTATTATAGTCACTAAAAAACCTAATGGTATGCGAAAGTCTAGGTAAGGGAACTAGTTGTGCAAGGAAAAGACGCATCACCCCTAGTATTTCTTACCTATGGTAAATTGTATCATTGATTGATTGTTAATTTAAGATATGTTTCTATTTGTTAGTCTTATCTAAGGTTCAAGGTAGATCTCCCTTCGTGAAGAAATCTCTACCTTATTGAGTTAAATCTTAACTATTCTAAAGCCTAAATTTCTCTACTTAATCGTTATAAGGCCTAAATTTAACATCGCATTTATTTACTATTATGTATCTTTAATACTTAAGGATATATTTTACAATGTAATTTTACACCCTAAATATTAAAGACTACAGCTAAATCCTAACACCCTAAATACTAATTAAACAAATTAATTATTGTAGGATTTTTTATATTTTGATCAAATTCTAATGGATAATGATAAACTGGTTACGATATTCATTTTGTATTTTTAAAACATGATAAAAAGCGATTTTATCTTTTAGAAAATATGCATAAAAAAAACTTTAGGATTTGGCCATATGCATGGAAAAAAAAACAGATTTTTTTTTTATTTTTGAAATGAGGAATTTTTTTTGAAATTGTTTAGATTTTTTAAATTTTAGAGAAAACCGAGTATTTTTAATATTGGGTCTGTATCTTACAATGTAAGTCTACAACCCAATATAAATGAAATACTTGAAGAAATACATTTTTTGAGCTTTCTGAAACAAAGGAATTATTTTTGAATTTTTTTGGAATTTCTAGAGAAAAAATCAGGTATTTTTAATATCGGGTTTGTATCTTACAATGTAAATCTACAGTACGATATTGCATAAAAGTGCTGGAAAATCATGCGAGGGACTCACAAATATTTTTATGATGGTCTCTGAATTTGTTCAGAAGTTTTTTGAATTTTTAAGGGGCTATTTGGCTAAACATGCAAATATAAGCAAATTAAAACTAAAAGGAAGAAGGTTTATGGTATATTTGTCAAACACACAATTAGCCTAAAATAAGAGGCATTATAAATGCCTTAAGGACATGTTTGGCAAACATACTCTTAAGAGACAAATGGGGTTTCTTGCTTAAGGAAAAACATGGCGGGCCAAACATACTTTTATGGATGGATTTGAGCTAGGCCCAGCCACACGGGTTAGGCCCATTAGGCTTAAGGCCCAATGGGTGTATATAAGCTAGGCTCAAGCCCAGACCAATCCTATTGGTGGGCCAACATACTTTTTTTTTTTACTGGACCCGACCCAGTCATACTGGCTAGGCTAAAACAAAAATTCAACCCCATTACTTAGCCACCACTGACCTGACCCAATGGTGGCTAACAAATGCTAGTAACGTGAATTATTTTTTCATGTTACTGGCATGCTTTAGCATGCATACTAAAAAGATAAAAAGCAAGGAGAGGATTACCTAGGATGAACGAGGATGTGGGTTGGCTAGTGGAGCTTTAGACGTGGCGTGGTGGTTTACTAGTGGAGCTCATGGTGAAGGTTGCTAAAGTTGAAGAAGTTGCAGTGAGGAAGGAGAGGTAGCTCCTACTGGACATGATTGGAGTTCAAATTACTATCTTAAATGACTCAGCCAGAAGGTAATGAGGTTGTTGGTGGTGGTGTTTTTTAATTTGACCAATTAAAAGTCTAATTAAGTCGTTGCACTTAATTAATTCTTTTAATTAGACTCAAATTAATTCTAAAATTTAATTAAAATTTTAATTAGGCTCATGATTAAATCAAATTGGCATCTTAAAAACCTAATTAAGTTAGGTACAATTAGGCTTCCAAATTCATCCAAATTTTCAACATGGTTCCTCCATGCATTTGAAACTCTTCTTAGCTTGCTCTTGCCAAATTATCAATCTTATTGTTAATATTATTTTTTTATTTTCAAAAGAAAAGGGTAAATTTAAAGGGGAACCTAATATTGAGTTATGACAATAATGGCAGTGCATGTGCTTTAAACACAGAAACTGGAATTTCAAGCTGATCTGGGGCTGGAATTTGTGTTGATTTAGGGTTGTGATTTATGTAGATTTAGGGTTATGTTTTTTGAAGATTCTAGGTTGTGTTTTGGTAAGATTTGGGTCAATTTTTTAGAGAAAAATGTTATAATTTAGGGCTAAAAAAGGGTTGGTTTAAGCAGTAGTTTCAGGGCTAAATAGGGCTACGATCATGAGAGAATAAGTTTATGAGATTAGAGAGATTCGATTGGGGCTAAAGGGGAGAGATAAAGTATGGTGAAAAAACCTATAGTAATTATTAATGAATATTGCAACATGAGAGAAACTAAAAAGAACACAAGATTTAATATGGTTCAGTAATGTGCCTACATCCACAGGAGCGAAGAGCTTTTATTTTTCACTATATCAAAATAGGGTTACATAATATGTATTTATAGTAGACCCTAAACCGTCCAAGGAAACCTAGCCTCCCAAGAAATCCTAATTGTCCAATGAGTATTAATAATTTTTCCTAACACTCATTTACCGTGTCGCGGGGTCGTTGCTCATGCACCCCTAACCTATTGATCATCCTTGACAACAACAAAAAGGAAATAAATCCTAGAGAGGTAGATATCATCATTCTATTTTTCTCAATACGCTCAACTCCATTATAGCATCTGTTTATAAGCCACAAACTATAACAATTTCCACCTTGACGAATATCTGCCTCTTAGGAGAAAAGTAAGGAAAACTTCACCTAGGACAATAGGTTGGGATGTCTCCCATCTAGCATATGGAGACATTAATTATGTTCAAGCAATGCTTGAACTTATTTGTGGTAACATGCTTTGTTAATATACATGTTACAATCTCAAAAGTGTGAACTTTTTCAAGCAATAGTTCACCAGAAGAAACAAATTCCATGATTCTATGAACCCCATATCTATTCATGCATTATACATTTGGTTCTTTGCCAAGTAAATGGCACTCTAACTATCACAATGCAACAGAACTCCACCTTGTTGGATACCCAGCTCTTTGACCAAAACTATAGGCCACAAGGCTTCCTTAGCAACCTCATCTATTGCCATATATTCTGACTCGGTCGTAGATAGTGCAACTAGAGACTAAACCATAGATTTCTAACAAATAGACCCCTCTAACAGAGTAAATACATAACTTGTGGTAGATGATTAGTACTTAAAAGTGTATTTTTATCAAGGTTTTATATCATTATTTTGCACTTGACATATCAATAACTCCTTAACTAGAGCATGTTTTATAATAACATGTCTGATAATATAAAATACCTTTAATTTATGGTAAATGTTCATCTTAAATGCAGGTCTATCACATAAATGAAAGGATTGCTTGATAAGTTTAACTACTTAAATTGAGAAGACAAAGAGAGGGTTAAGCTTAGAAAAGAGATGTTGATTCAATCCAAACTGGAACACCATTCGGTTATTGGATCATAACTGGAGCTATAGAACTTGGATTTAGGTCTCGTTTATATGTATGGAAAGCTAAGATATAGGCCTAAAACTTTCATGTGATTCTAAGATTCAAAAGGATCGTTTTCAAGTTCAAATTGTAGCAACAACGGAGAAGTCAGAATTTGTCCTACAGCCCAGACACTGTTCAGTGTTCAACCCATATCTCGAGTTATAGAGGTCCAAATACGCCGATTCTTGTTTTGTTGGAAAGCTGAGATAATTTCCTAGAATTTTCATGGGACTATCCGTTCAAATTCTGATGTTAGCAATGACATTTTGTTCAAACAAGAAGATAAGAATTGTCACCAAGTCAAGATGTGGCCACCCACTCAACAATTAGTCATCAAATCAATAGTTCCGAATTTTGGCCTATAAAATGAGACATTTGCCATGCATTTAGGTATCTTGGTTTTCAAATCAAGATCATATTCTTGCTCTCTCTCTTTATATTTTTGTAATGCTGAAGTTTTGTTTATATTAACCTCTTGTTTATGCTTTTCATTTCCTTTCCTTTACTTAATTAACTTATATCTTATTTATGTTCTTATCTTGTTTATTTATGTTTCTCTCTTTTATTATGTTTAGCTAAGTTTATTATGTCAATGTGAAAAGGTTACACTAATGGTGTAAGAATAAGTATAGTATAAGCTCAACATGGACTTTAATGTTTGATACTAACATGTTTTGTATTTTATATCTTATTCATTTTTAATACTTTGCTTGTTAAATGGTTAACCTAGATTTATGTTGTATAACTCTTGGTACAACAAATACTTGGCACTTTCATAGCCCAACCGTATGATATAAGCAACACTTGTGCTATGAAAGGAACTTGATTTGTTGTTAACATAAGTTATAATCATGAATGCTTGACAACATTTACAAGTATTAGCATTATTCGAATAAGATAACTAATATAATCATGTTAACAACTTATAATCCGATTGGAACCTCCTTTGTGTGTGGTTTCCAGTTGAGTAATAAAAAGAGTTTATACTATGCTTGTTTGAAATACCATTAGTGGATCCTCTAACCTTGACAATTATTTTATCCTTGTTTAATCCTTATATCAATATCACAAACCCAAAGCTCTCTTCAACTCCTTTTCTGTTATTATTTATTTCTTTATTTGTAGTTTATACAGTTAACCTCTATGTGGTTCGACCCCGGTCTTGCCAGGTTATTTATTACTTCGACACTCCTACATTTGGGAGAAGACATCAACTTTTTGGTCGTGTCAAGTTTTTGGCGCCGTTGCCGAGGAGGTAAATTCCTGTATAAATTATAATATTTATTTTATTTTCTCTTTTCACTTTTCTTATATCTAACTTTTTTTTCTTTTGTTTTGTTTTTTTTTTTGTTTTCTTCTTCCATTTTATTCTCTTCCTACACATGCGTGAGAGTTTGATCACGTACATTAAGTGGTAGACTTTGTAAGGTATCCTCATTATTTTCAGAAAATATGGCCGAAGAAGATAACTAGTCACTTCATAATGAGAATAACGAGAATAATCGTGTTAGAACACTTAGAGACCACATGAATCCCACAAGAACAAGTGCACCCTCATGCATAGTTTTCCCCCCTGATGCTTCTCACTTCAATTTTAAGCCAGGCATTATTCAACTTTTACCTTCTTTTCATGGCTTAGATCTAGAAAATTCATACTTGCATTTGAGAGAATTTGAAGAGGTCTTTAACACCTATAATGATCTAAATTAAATATGGCCGAAGAAGATAACTAGTCACTTCATAATGAGAATAACGAGAATAACCGTGTTAGAACACTTAGAGACCACATGAATCCCACAAGAACAAGTGCACCCTCATGCATAGTTTTCCCCCCTGATGCTTCTCACTTCAATTTTAAGCCAGGCATTATTCAACTTTTACCTTCTTTCCATGGCTTAGATCTAGAAAATTCATACTTTTATTTGAGAGAATTTGAAGAGGTCTGTAACACCTATAATGACCTAAATTATAGCATGAACACCATCAGATTAAAGCTTTTTTCTTTTTCATTAAAAGATAAAGCTAAAACATGGCTACAAAATCTTAGGTCAGGATCCATTCGTGCTTGGGATGAAATGCAACAACAATTTTTAAAGAAGTTTTTTCCGTCTCACAGAACAAATTCTTTTAAAAGACAAATCACCACTTTCACTCAAAAACCAGGAGAAACATTTTATCAATGTTGGGATAGGTATCGAGACTTGCTTAATACTTGCCTTCATCATGGTTTTGAAACATAGAGATTGGTTTCACATTTTTATGAAGGATTAACACCTAAAGATAGACAAATGGTGGAATAGATATGCAATGGAACTTTTGAAGATAAAGACCCTAATGAAGCAATGGAGTACCTAGACTTGCTAGCTGAAAATGCTTAAAATTGGGACACTATAGACACTTATGAGGCACCAAGTAAAACTCAACATCATACATCTAGTAGAGGAATGTACAACCTTAGGGAAGATCATGACCTCCAAGCCAAGTTTGCATCTTTAGCTAGAAAAGTCGAGGCATTAAAATTGAAAAAGTATGGTCAATTAAAATCTGTTCAAGAAATTATATGTCAAATCTGTGAAACCAATGAACACTCAACAAATGATTGTCCAACTTTTCCTTTTTTTAGGGAATGCCTCAATGAACAAGCCTATGCTTTAAACAGTTTTCAAAGGCCCAATCATAACCCATGCTCACAAACGTACAACCCTGGTTGGAGAAGTCACCCAAATTTTAGTTGGAAGAGTGATGCACAAACTTCACAGCCACCGTTTTAAGCACACCATAATTTTCAAAATTCTCATGGATATGCACCTCCTTATGCTCCACCTTCTAGAAGAAATCTTTAGGAAACATTGCATGCATTCATTGAAAAGCAAGAGACAATCAACACTCAACTTGCTCAAAGCATGACAGATTTTAAAGATACTCTTTCAAAGTTCACATCTGCTCTTATTTCTCAATGGAAAGGTAAGTTTCCATCTCAACCACAACAAAATCCCAGGGGGCAATACAATGCAAATGCAAGTAGTTTTGGAAGCCAACACATAGATCAAGTCAAATCAGTCATCACTCTTCGTAGTGGTAAGGTTATTGAAAAACCCACTCTTGAACCTTGTGAGAAAGATGATGAGTCAATGTATGAGGGTAAGGAAGGGGTTGAATCTGAATATTGCAAAGAAAAGACTGATTCCTCGCCAGCACTTCCATTTCCTCATGTCATGACCAAACAAAGGAAAGTCAATCACAACTCTGAAATCTTTGAAACTTTCAAGCAGGTAAGGATCAATATACCTTTGTTGGATGCTATTAAACAGGTACCTTTTTATGCTAAATTTTTGAAACATCTGTGCATTGTGAAGAGAAAATTGAATGTGAAAAAGAAAGTCTTTTTAACCGAATAAGTGTTATTCTTTAAAACAATAATGCTTTGAAATATAAAGACCCTGGTTATCCTACAATTTCATGCTTTATTGGAGAACATAAAATTAAAAAAATCTTTACTTGATATTGGAGCTAGTGTGAATTTACTTCCATATTCTGTTTTTCAAAGTCTCAATCTAGGTGAGTTAAAACCAACTTCTGTAACTCTCTTACTTGCTGATAGATATGTAAAAACCTAGAGGAATAATTGAAGATATGTTAGTACAAGTTGATAAATTCATTTATCTTGTGAATTTTATTGTCTTAGATACACAACCTGTTGAAACATGTAATTTAATTCCTGTTATTTTAGGATGTCTATTTCTTGCAACTTCTAATACATTTATTAATTATAGGAATGGAGTGATGAAGTTATCTTTTGGAAACATGACATTGGAGATGAATATTTTAAACATTTGTAAGCAATCTGGAGATGATAATGATTTACAAGAAGTGGGCTTTATTGAAAAATTAGTTCATGATCAATTTCAAACCACTTCTAGTGAAACTGAGATTGATGAATCTGACGATTCGCAAATGGTCTATTTTCAGAAAGAATCAAAGGCAAGTAATTGGAGACCAAAAATTGAGGAATTGCCACCACGATCAATTGAGTATGTACCTTCATGTGTTCAACCACCAAAACCTGATTTGAAGCCGTTACCATTCAATCTCAAATACTCATTTTTGGGAGAAAATGAAACTTTTCCTGTAATAATCTCTCCCAAACTTAATGCACATCAAGAAGGTAAGTTACTACAGACTCTGAAAATGCAAAAAAAATGCATTAGGATGGAACATAGCTGACATAAAAGGAATTAGTCCTTTAATTTGCACACACAGAATTTACTTGGAGGAAAATGATAAACCCTCTAGAGAAATGCAACGAAGGCTTAATCATAATATGAAAGAAGTAGTGAAAAATAAAGTCATTAAGCTTCTAGATAATGGAATCATTTATCCTATTTCTAACAGCAAATGGGTAAGTCCTACCCAAGTTGTACCCAAGAAGTCTGGAGTCACTGTGATAACAAATAAGAAAAATGAGTTAATTTCAACTAGGACTATTATTGGTTGGCGCATGTGCATTGACTATAGGAAATTTAATTCAATGACTAGAAAAGATCATTTCCATTTACCTTTCATGGATCAAATCCTAGAAAGAGTTGCAGGTCATGAATTTTATTGTTTACTAGATGGATATTCAGGTTACAATCAAATTTAAATTGCATTGGAAGATCAAGAGAAGACTAATTTCACATGTCCATTTGGTACTTTTGCATATCGAAGAATGCCTTTTGGATTATGTAATGTACCAGCCACATTTCAAAGATGCATGCTTAGCATATTCAGTGATATGGTTGAATGTTTTCTTAAGATTTTTATGGATGATTTTTCTGTTTTTGATGATTGTTTGACTAACTTAGAAAAGGTTTTGAGCAAGTGTAAAGAGAAGAATCTTGTACTGAATTGGAAAAAATGTCATTTTATGGTAACAAACGGAATTGTACTTGGTTATATTATTTCATCGAAAGGAATTGAGGTTGACAAATCTAAAATTGAGTTAATTGCTAACTTGCCAACACCAAAATCTATTAAAGATGTTAGATCATTCTTAGGACATCTGGTTTTTATAGAAGGTTCATCAAAGATTTTAGTATAATATTTAAGCCCTTAAGTAACCTTCTAACAAAGGATAATATTTTTTTAATGGACTGAATATTGTGAAGAAGCCTTTGTTAAACTTAAAAACTTGCTTACTTCTGCTCATGTCATTCAACCTCCTGATTGGTCATTACCTTTTGAAATAATGTGTGACGCTAGTGATTATGTTGTGGGTGCTGTCTTAGGAAAAAGAAAAGATAAGAAATCTTATGTGATTTACTATGCAAGTATAACTTTAAATAGTGCTCAAATGAATTACACTACCACTAAAAAAGAATTACTTGCAGTAGTATTTGCATGTGAAAAATTCTGGTCTTATCTTGTTGGCTCACCTGTTGTTGTTTTTAGTGATCATGCAACATTGAAATATCTTCTTTCTAAGAAATATTCTAAAGCTATATTGGTACGATGGATTTTGTTACTTCAAGAATTTGATATCACAATCAAAGACAAAAAAGGCACCGAAAATATTGTCGCAGATCATTTGTCAAGATTGACAACATATTCGAGATCTGACATCACACCAATCGATGACTACTTTTATGATGAATCTTTACTTTCCGTCTCTACAATGCCTTGGTTTTCTTGTTTCAGGATATTTGCCAGCTCATTGGAGTACCCAAGACAAAAGAAAGTTCTTGAACGAAGTGAAGAACTTTTATTGGGATGACCCTTATTTATTCAAATATTGTCTTGATCAAATATTTCGAAGATGCATTCCTGACAATAAGGTAAGTAGTGTCATTAAATTTTGTCATTCTAAGGCTTGTGGGGGGTCATTTCTCATCAAGAAAGACAATTGTAAAAATCTTACAAAGTGGATTTTACTGGCCCACCATGTTCAATGACTCACATGCATTCTGCAAGACTTGTGAAAATTGTCAAAAGTTGGGATCTATTTCAAAACGACACATGATGCCTTTAAATCCTATTCTTGTCATTGAGATCTTTGACTGTTGGGGTATAGATTTCATGGGTCCATTTCCTCCATCATTTGGTTTCTTGTACATATTAGTCGCAGTAGATTATGTTTCAAAATAGATAGAGGCAATTCCAAGTCGAAACAATGATCACAAAACAGTGATAAAGTTTTTGAAAGAAAATATTTTGAGTCGATTTGGAATCTCTCGAGCCATGATAAGTGATGGTGGAACACATTTCTACAACAAGTCATTTGAGTCTTTAATGAAGAAATATGAAATCACACACAAAGTTGCCACCCCTTATCATCCTCAGACAAGTGGACAAGTAGAACTTGCTAAAAGGGAGATCAAACAGATCTTGGAAAAAACAGTGAACCCTAATAGGAAAGACTGGTCTTTAAGACTTAATGATGCACTTTGGGTTATCGAACTGCTTATAAAACATCATTAGGTATGTCACCTTATAGATTAGTCTATGAAAAACCTTGTCACTTGCCTGTGGAACTTGAACATAAAGTTTATTGGGCTATTAAAGCTTTTAATTCAAACCTTGATGATGCTAGTCAGCTGCGAAAATTACAAATAAATGAGCTTGAGGAAATAAGAAATGATGCATAAGGAAATTCAAGAATTCATAAAGCAAGAATCAAAGAGTTTCACGACAAGAAAATACTAAGAAAAACATTCAATGTTGGTCAAAAAGTCTTACTTTATAATTCTCGACTCCATTTATTTCCTAAAAAACTAAGATCAAGATGGAGCGGTCCTTTTATTGTGAAACATGTGTATCCATATGGGGCCTGTGATATCGAGAATCCAAAGAATGACAATGTTTTCAAGGTAAATGGGCATCGTTTGAAAGTTTACTATGACAATTTTTCAGTTGAAAATGACTCTATTGAATTGAGTGATCCTGTATATAAAGATTGATTCCTTTTCTCTCTTACCCCGGTCAAATGGCAGATAAAGGTACTTCATGACTCTTAAGTCGGTTCTTTCAGTTTCCCATAATAACTGATATTTGTGTATATATTTGTGCAATTCTTTGCTCTTTCTCCTTTCTTTGCATCTCTTCTCCAATTCTCATTTGAAAATGGATACCACTCTTGAAAAATTGAAAAAAGTATTTTCCCGTTTTGCCTCCAAATGCGATTAGAAAAATTTACCGTGCTAGGTGTGCAAGATTGAGGTTGTTAATGAATCATGGAATTCCTGAAGATATTCACTAGCTAATTAAAGCAAAGGTCCGATTATCAGGTGAGTCCTCCAATTCTTTCATTTCATACATGCCTGGAACAGGTAAAAGCACTTTTGCAAAGAAACGTCGTGCAAAACAATTAAAAGTCTGTCACAGATGTGCTAGATGGACTTGTAATGCACAATGTCGTTCTTTAGGAATGATTCTATAAACCGTGAAGATAAAATACAATTCATTAAGGATGGCCTGAGTAAGGAGTCTTTAGATAATCTTCTATTGACTCTTGAGACGCATCCTAATAGAGATATGCATCGCGCAATTCATGATTTATGGCCACAATTCCATAAAAAACATGCTCGACATAGTCATGGGAATCTGACTAAAAAAGACCATGTTTGCTAGTTTTTAAGAAAACTAGATGGGAAGCCTATCCTCGACCCATAAAGGGCGTTTAAGCCGTTCTTGGACATAAAACCAAGGGAAGATGTGAGCCACAATCACAACTATTTGTACATACACATGCTTTTTCAACAAAAAAACAATAATAATAATAATAATAATAATAATAAGAGAGAGAGAGAGAGAGAGTGTGTGTGAGACTCTAGCTGGCTTACATATATGTGGTATGATTGCATTTTCAATTTCTCATTTATAAATTCTCTTCCTTCCTTTCATTTCTACTCAACCCGTACATTCAACAGATATAGAGGTATGTAGAATGGCAGGTTCCTCAAGTCATCACATAAGAAATATTTATGTTTTGGTGGATCCAGTCCTGGAAAAGAAAATGAGTTTTTAAAATCAACAAATCATCTTGGTCAGGTACTAGCTGCGAGAAAGATTTAGTGTATGGGAGAGGCAGCCTTGGGTTAATGGGGGGTGTGTCAATAGCTGTATTTTTAGGAAGCAGTCAAGTTTTGGGGGTCGTATCCAAAGCTTTAGCAAAAGGGGACATTATTGGAAAAACAATTGGAGAGGAACTACAGGTCTCCACAATGTCTGATCGAATGAATATGATGTTTAACCATGTTAATGCCTTCATTGCGTTACCAGGTGGTCTGGGCACATTGGAAGAGATCTTTCATATTTCCTCTTGGGCCCAACTGCACATTCATCATAAACCTATAGGTTTGTTAAATGTTAATAGTTTTTATGATAATTTGTTGTCTTTTCTTGATCAAGCTGTGGCACAGGAATTTCTAACATCTTCGGCATGACAAATAATAATCTCTGCTGCTACTGCTGAACAATTGATTGACCAACTACAATCTTCCATCCCTGTATTTGATCCCTCCATGAGTCGTATAAATTGGTCAACTATGGAAAGCCGTAAAAAGCTTAGATTGGATTTGAGCCTTCGTTTTGTGAAACCTTGCGTCCTTTAGTTTTATTAATAGTATTTTATTTTGTTTTGTTATTTCTTATATTTGTTTAAGTGTGTTTTAGGCTTGTCAGTTTCGTTACTTCAGGTGATGTCTTCTATACTCTATCTTTCTACCTTAAAACATCGAGGACAATGTCTCGTTTTGGTTGAGGGGAAGGGTAGTAATTGACATAAAAAATCTAACTTACTAACTGTTTTTGCTATTATTAAAACCATTTGACAAAATTGTTATTAAGATGGTAGAGTAAGGAGGAATTTTATTGACTCTTAAGACACATCTTAGTAAATATTCTTATCAAAGTCTATCAGAATACTTCTTGAAATATTCAGATTTACAAACTCTCACATTGTTATCACTTGATTATGCTCATATACTCATTTAACAAGTATTCTTAAACCTTCATTTTCACACACACACACTTTAACATATGATTGTGGGTTGCATATTGGATTATTACATTATTTATGTTTTTTTGTTAAAGGTAACAACTAAGGGAAAGGGATGGTATATAATTTGCAAAAAAAAAAAACAAATTGATAATAATGATGATAATAAAAACATAGATAAGTTTGGTTTCGTAGCCTCCCTAACCTAAGCAATTAAGCCTGAATGGGTGTTTTAACACCTAATACTTTAAAGTCAACTGACTTGGGGCTATTGGCCCAAAGCTTGTTACATAGGTTAAGGAGAAAAGCTTAAGGGAATCAAACATTGCACTATCTACGTATCAGTATCTGCAACCCGAGTTTTGTTTATATTAATCTCTTGTTTATGCTTTTCATTTCCTTTCCATTACTTAGTTAACTTACATCTTATTTATGTTCTTATCTTATTTTTTTATGTTTCTTTCTTTCATTATGTGTAGCTAAGTTTATTATGTCAATGTAAAAAGGTTACACTAATGGTGTAAGAATAAGTATAGTATAAACTCAACATGGACTTTAATGTTTGATACTAACATGTTTTGTATTTGTTATCTTATTCATTTTTAATACTTTGCTTGTTAAATGGTTAATCTATAAGTATGTTGTATAACTCTTGGTACAACAAGTACTTGGCACTTTCATAGTCCAACCGTATGGTATAACCGACACCTGTGTTATGAAAGGAACTTGATTTGTTGTTAACATAAGTTATAATCATGAATACCTGACAACATTTACAAGTATTAGCATTATTCGAATAAGATAACTAATATAATCATGTTAACAACTTATAATCCGATTGGAACCTCCTTTGTGTGTGGTTTCCAGTTGAATAATAAAAAGAGTTTATACTATACTTGTTTGAAATACCATTAATGGATCCTCTAACCTTGACAATTATTTTATCCTTGTTTAATCCTTATATCAATATCACATCTCAAAGCTCTCTTCAACTCCTTTTCTGTTATTATCTATTTCTTTATTTGTGGTTTATACAGTTAACCTCCATGTGGTTCGACTCCGGTCTTGCCGGGTTATTTATTACTTCGACACTCCTACACTTAGAAGAAGACATCAACTCTTTGGTCGTGTTAGTAGACCTCTTGTCATCCAAGTCCTCGACATAATCTGCATCTAGATATCCCACAACCGAAGGATTACCCTGTTGTTTGTTAAACATGATACCATATTTTATAGTACCTCTCAAGTATCTGAAAATCCACTTAACTGCATCTCAATGTTGTTATCCCAGATTTGATAGAAACTAGCTCACCACACTGACTGCATGTGTCAAATCTGGTCTTATACAAACCATAGCATACATTAAACCATCAGTAAACTAGCATAAAGGACATTTGACATGTCTTTCACTTCATCATTTGTCTTTGGGCACTGTTTAATAGATAATCTGAAATGATTTGCTAAAGGTGTACTCACTGGTTTTGCATTATTCGTGTTGAACATTTCCAACACTTTCTCAACATAACTACACTAAGATAACCATAATCTACTGGTAGTTCTATCTCTACGAATCTCCATACCAATAACCTTTTTAACAGCACTCAAGTCTTTCGTGTTAAATTCTTTACTCAACAAAATCTTCATCTTATTGACCTCACTTATACTTTTTACAGTAATCAGCATATCATCCACATAAAGAAACAAAAAACATGAAAGAATCATCATCAATGCTCTTTACATAAACACAACAGTCATACTCATATCTTTTACAGCCAATCCTGATCATGTAGGAGTCAAATCACTTATACCACTATCTTGGGGACTGTTTCTGTTTATAAACTGATTTTCTCAATTTACAGACCAAGTGTTTCTGTCCAAGTTGACTAAACCTTTCTAGTTGTACCATGTAAATTTACTCCTCCAAACACCATGGAGAAAAGTTATCTTGACGTCCATCTACTCTAATTGCATATCAAAATGTGCTACCAAGTTTAACACTACCCTGATGGAAATATGTTTGACTATATGAAAAAATATCTCATCGTAGTCAACCTCTTTCTTCTGTGATTAACCTTTTGCTACTAGACAAGCTTTGAACTTCTCAGCCTCTTTTTTTTGTATTACTTCTTTCTTCTTATACACCCATTTGTATCCTATTATCTTTTTCCTCTCTAGAAGTTCAATCAACTTCCATGTCTGGTTCTTATGCAAAGACTCTATTTTATATCCTTAATATGAGTATCTAGCTCCGCATGCACCTCATGATCATTGTTGTTGTAATTTTCTAATACCTATTTCTTTTCTTCTTGAGTACATTGTAATATGGCTTTTTCATTAAAAAAAACCACATCTCTACCAATCACTACCTTGTTTGCTTTAGGATCTCAGTGCTTGAAACATTTCACCCCTTTCTGATACCCTAGAAAGATACATTGTCTAGACTTCGCATCAAACTTTGACCTCTTATTACTATAAACATGCATATAAGCTAGACATCCAAACACTCTCAAACCAAAGTAGTCTAGAACAAGAAACATGAAGTACACTTCCACATTCACTGCTTCTACCCAGAAGTTTTTAGTAAGCCCGGCATTTAGCCTAAAACACCTTGTTTTTTTAGCTATGGTTTTGTTTATCTTTTCTGCTACACCATTTTTTTGTGGTGTCTTGCATATTGTGAAGTGTTTCTTAATCGCTCACATAACTCCATTAACTTTGAATATATGTACTCAATACCATTGTCTGACCTAAGACATTTGATATTCCTCCCCGTCTGGTTTTCTACTTTTGCTTTTCATACCTTGAACTTGGCAAACATTTCTGACTTATATCACATGAAGTACACCCAATCCTTTCATGAATATTCATCAATGAAAATCACAAAATACATATATCCTTCACGTGATGCTACCCTTGCTAGACCCCAAACATCTGCATCAAGGTTGTCAAAAATGCTTTTTTGACACGACACAGAACATACAATATAAACTCGAATCGTAAACTCGAATCGTAAAATCGTAAAATCACAAGAAAATTTTTTTAACTAAAAATCATAAAATCGCAGTTCAATAAATGAAGAGCATGCATGTTAAATATACATGTTATATCCTGTAATTCAATGCACTTGAACATAAATTAATTAGACATGCTAATTGTGCAAGGACAAGAAATTTAATAAATGTTGAGGCTGCCAACAACACCACAATGCAAGCAACAACTAAATTTCGCAATTTTTATAAAACCTTTTTTGTTACAAATCTAGGTAACAATTGACTAGCCTAAATGGGCATGTGAAATTTCCATGGAAACTAGGCTACGGTTCAACTATTTTCACTATAAAAATATAAAAAAACTGAACTAGTGTAAAGATTGACAGAAAAGGAAACGACATTATAGACCCTGTAGCAGTTCTCTTTAATTCCACCTATCCATTCTCTCTAAAAAAATAATCATTGTCAATCAAAAAACTGAACACGCCCCATTCTTGTTCAACAGCATTAGAAAACCTACCCAAAGACAATGAGAGCTGAGGAATTATCGATCGATGACTGCCCCAAAATAGCATCAAAATAAAGTGTATCAGAGACATAATAGCCTGATGTCCCACTTCCATCTCCATATTGAAATGTATAACTGCACTGGTGAATCTGAGAAGAGCATTGGGTTGCTGTGGTTTGAACTGCTGAAGTGCAGATTGGGTCTGAACAGCAAACCCGCCCAACAGTTGATAAGCTGCTGGAATCAAAGAAATTGAGCTGAATCTGCAAAACACAAACATCATACCACGGGAAGTTGAACCTTAGTTTTAAGTAAGACTAATGTATAGAAAGACTAATGACAAGGCAAGGAAAGAGAGTTTACTCCAAGGCCACTAGTACGCAGGCAGTTGTTGTAAGAATTGCAGCAAACCCACAAGACATCACTTCCAATATCAATCTGCACATTGAATTGTCTAAGAGGAGAGCCCAATTTCACTTTTGTAAAATAAAGTCTAAGCAAAATAAAAAAGACAAGAATCAAAGAATATCAAGGCGTATAATCATCAAGTACTAAAAAATTACTAGTTATCAAATTCCATCCTAAAGAGAATATGGAACTGCACACAAAACTGAAGAGAACCAAGACAGATATATTACAAGGTCTCTGAAGTTCCTGTGACCATGATTGCAATGGAAACCCAAAAGAAAAGAACAGCAAAATTAGTCAATAGTATAACAATTTAAGCACACAATATAAATAACAACAAAAATCAATCTTTTTGGATACAAACAAAAGCAAAGAATCAATCTTTACTAAATATAATTAAACCATCATGCACAAAAATACCATTTCGTTTCCTTTTCTTCCACTTTTAGAAAGAATCACAAGCAATATCCACCACAATCTGATTTTAAGTGTGCATGTGAACAAGAAATGCATAAATACAAATTTACCAACTCTAAACAAAACTCATCACTGCGAGTTCATTAAATAGCACTGAAATGAGACTTTTTACCTTCAAGAATGCAATTCAATCATAAAAAGGAACCTTAGAACTAGGAAAGAGGGGTGGCAATAAAATTACCTGACGAGGTAAAGATCGGAGGAACCCTCAGCTTTCTTAGCTCTCTCTCCACTCCAAATGATGATCGTTTCTTCTTCAGATAATAAGAGCCTAGTTCTTGGAAGACGAAGAACCATAGCCTTTGGTTCCAACGTTGTAGTACTGGTTTCCTTACTCAACTTGCACAATCCCAATTTAAACCCTCATTTGCTTCACTCTGCTTTTGCCCAACAGCAAGATGAACTTCAGCAACAAGAGGATAGAGTCGCCAAGAAAGCTTGGGATTGGGAATAAATTCTTACCTTCATCTCACCAAGAACGATCCGGATTTGGGGAAAGTGATTTCTTAATCTGCTAGGAAAAGGGAAAATGGGAAAGGGATGAATAGTGGAGTCACTGGAGTGTTGGTCACGGGTGGGGTGGGGACTGGGAAAAGGGGGTGTTGATTCAGCAAACTCAGCACAGATATAGGTTTTAAATTTCACGTGAAATTGGACCGGTTTTTACGTTTTTTACGGGTTGACCCGATTTTATGCGAGTTTGACCGGATTTGACCAATTTTACCTATTTTCGAGTTTTAAACCCGATTTTACACGTTTTATGCTTTTTAACTCGTAAAATCGGTGAATTTACGAGTCAAAACTTGTTTTTAACAACCATGATCTGCATGAACATAGTCAATAATCCCCTTTGTCTTGTATGTGGTTGTCTTGAACTACACCTTATTCTATTTTCTAGAAAAAGAATACCTACAGAAATCATGTTTGCATGTTTTGACACCTTTTAATAGATTATTCTTATAAAGTTGCATCTTCCAACACTCAACTATATGGCCTAATCACATGTGCCACAAGTTTGTGTTATCTAACTCGGATTTTATGACTGCAGCTTCATCTACAATTATGGTACCTGGCAGTCTATAATTATTTCTAGGCAATCTTTGTCCCTTCATGATTATCATAACATCTTTACTCACCTTCAGTACTCCACCTTCATACTTGAAGATGAACCCATTACGGTTTAAAGTGCCCAATAAAATCAGATTATTCCTCAAATCTGGTATATGTCTAACATTACACAAAATTCTAACAACACCATCAAACATTTGAATTTTGATATTTTATATTCCAATAACTTTGCATGGATCATCGTTACCCATCATAACAGAACCATAATTGACTAACTTGTAATTGTGTAACCAATCTTTATTGAGAGTCATATGATAAGAACATATTGAGTCCAATATGCAAAAATATATGGGATGATTTAAATTGGATGAAATAGAAAGCATGTCTCCATCGTCGCTCTCTGAGTTTTCTTCCACTACATTCATAGACTTTGATGAATCCTCTTTGTTCTTTGCATCCCCCTTCTTTTTCTCTAAACATTCTTGTTTTATATGCCCTATTTTTCCACACTTATAACGTTGTAATCCTTCCTTTTATTGGATTTGGATCGAGCGTTGTTGTTTCTTGATTCATTCTGAGATTTGTTTCTCCCACACTATTGATTACTCCTCACCACTAGCTCTTCACCTTTTGAATTTTCATCACCAATTTTCTTCCTCAAATTAAAGCTTAATAGGGCACTTATGATCTCTTTTAATATAAGAGTTTCTTTCCCCCACATAAGAGTTGTAACCAAATTTTTATATGTAGGAGAAGTAGGTGGAGAATTCAGTAACATCAACACCTTGTCTTTATCATTGAACTTCACATCAATTCGCTTCAAATAGTTAACAATCCGATTGAACACATTCATATGTTGATTCAAATTTGTACCCTCTGACATATTAAGACCAAACAATTTCTACTTAAGATAAGGTTTGTTCG